>ERZ1026854.5-NODE-5-length-249272-cov-8.069807_pt1 | contig 249272 bp, 178 predicted proteins | sample MGYA00380157_ERZ1026854 | MGnify/ENA primary metagenome ERZ1026854 (study PRJEB33269, sample SAMEA4719793) | human gut metagenome | biome: human-associated habitat; feature: organic feature; material: feces | place: Cameroon | collected 2013-10 ...
AATATCCTTTGAGGACGGCGCCGTTGTGGAGGTCATACCTGCGTGGGAGTGGCTGTATAAAGGACCAGACTTTTAGAGCGTGATGTATATTACTTCAAGAATAGCGACGGATATGAAATATAGCGAAAAGTGCAACAAATCTCATTGCGTTTTTTGTGAAAAATCGCAATGTTTGAATACTCCCATCACTGAGGCCTTGGTGGCTCTGATGATTTTGGTGGAGGATGCAAAATTGTACGAATAAACCTTAAAACTTGCCGATATCGGCAAAAATCGCTATATTTGTATCCGATTTAACCGGATATTTGCCGATAGCGTATGGACTTTACTACCGTCACTCAGTTTGCAGAACAACATAATCTTTCCGAACGTACCGTCCGCAATTGGTGTGCTGCCGGGAAGATAGAAGGTGCCTTTCTTGCCGGAAAGACATGGAATATTCCCGTGAATGCTGTGCTTCCTAAAAGGGGTAAGGTGAAAGAAACTCCGCTTCTTAAGCGGCTCCGGGAGGAGAAGGAGGGCAAGGTCAGCGGTGGAATATACCATCGCACCCAGATCGACCTCACCTACAATTCCAACCACATCGAGGGCAGTAAGCTGACACATGAGCAGACGCGGTACATCTTCGAGACCAACACCATCGGCATCACGGACGCGAGCGTCAATGTGGACGACATCGTGGAAACCACCAATCACTTCCGCTGTATTGACCTGATTATCGACCGGGCAGAAGATAAGCTCTCTGAAGCCTTCATCAAGGAGATTCACAGAATCCTGAAGACTGGTACTTCCGACAGCCGCAAATCCTGGTTCAATGTTGGCGATTACAAGAAGCTCCCGAATGAAGTAGGAGGCAACGCAACCTGCCCTCCGGAGGAAGTGCATGCACGAATGAAGACGCTACTTGCGTCCTACAATGACAAGAAGGAAAAGAGTCTGGAGGACATCATCGATCTGCATCAAAAGTTCGAGACAATCCATCCCTTTCAAGATGGTAACGGTCGTGTGGGCCGTCTGGTGATGTTCAAGGAATGCCTCGCAAACGGCATTGTTCCATTCATCATCACCGAGGAACTGAAGCTTTTCTATTACCGGGGCCTCAAGGAGTGGGGGCATGTGAACGGCTTCCTCACAGACACTTGCCTAACAGCACAGGACTACTACAAGAAACTGCTGGATTATTTCAAGATCAAATGCGGATAATCAAAAAAGGTTTTGACGCAGGAATAATTCTCTCTACTTCTTCTTTCCCGGGCAGAGAATCATAAAACAGATGGCGAAGACGGAAAGTACGATGCCGATGGCTATGTTCCACGACATCTTTTCTCCGAAGACCATGGTGCCAATCAGAATGGCTGTGAGGGGTTCGAAAACTCCCATCACCGAGGCCTTGGTGGCTCCGATGATTTTGGTGGAGGCTGCAAGAGTGGCGGTGGAGATGACTGTCGGGATGACTGCCAGCAGAATGAGATTGAGCCACATCGAGCTGTGGGCGCAGATGGTGTTGAAATCGTTGAGAAGTGAAATCTTGCCGCTGTGGTTGCCGACAAAAGCTATGCAACCGAAAACTATGCTTCCGGCGATGAGGGCATAGAAAGTCAAAACATCGTTTGAAAGCTCTTGGAGGCACTTTTTCCTGTTAATCAGCACTATGAAAAAAGCGTACGACAGGGCAGACAAAAACGCCAGCACCATTCCTTCATAGTGGACGGGCTGCGAAGAATCGTAGTTGCAGAGGAAAAGAATCGCAATGAAAGTCACCACAATCGAAACCCAAGTCTGCCAAGTGGGGAAGACCTTGAGGGAAACCATAATCAATGCGACCAGAGTCGGGTAGAGGAATATAATTGTTGTCGCGATTCCAGACGGGATATAATTGTAGGCGAGGAAAAGGAAGAGGCTGCTGCACGCGAAAAGCACTCCCAGCATCGCCAGCCATCCCAATTGCTTGCGGCTCACCGCAAAAGACTTGTGTGTTGAGAGGATGACCATCCCGAGCACCAGCACCGCCACGGCATAACGCACGAAAAGCACCGTTTCCACTGAGACGCCTGCGCCAAGCACCGGCATCGCGAACAGAGGGTTCATCCCATAAGTGACCCCTGTGATGATTCCGGCCAGATAACCCCATGCACGTCCGCTTCCGATTCCGTGGAAGGAAAGTGATATGGATTTTGCACTCATAATCCTTTTATTTTTCGGGCGGCAAAGGTATCAATAAAACTTTAAAAAACATATTTTTTGGATAGTTGCAGCTTTTTTGGCAACTTTGCGGCAGATTCTTAATTGGAACAAAATGAAAAAACGGAACTCTTGACGGGGAAAATCCTGTGGGAAGATAGAGAACTATATTTGTAAATAACTGATAATCACAAACATAATGAAAATATTTATTTCGATTGAATACAAAACACAGTGGGGTGAGTCCCTCGTGCTGTGTCTTGACGGGAAAGAAATACCGATGACTCCGGGCGATTCCGGAATCTGGACGGCAGAGGTCTCTAAGGTTTCGGCAGCTGCTCTCGGTCACTACAATTTCAAGCTTGTCCGTAATGACGGCAGTTTCAGGCAGGAGTGGAGGCACCATTCCCTTCCGCTTGCAGGCGTCTCGGCGTCCACGACAGTAGTCATCCGCGACCGCTGGCAGGACGCTCCGGAGGATGCACCTTTCTATTCTTCGGCCTTCACAAAAGGCATCTTTTCTCGCGAAAATATAACCACATCGGAGGCTTCGGAAGCTAAGGCGAAAACCTCCGCGAAGACAAAACTCATCACAGTGAATGTTCCGGTTGTCAGCCGCGACGAGGTTCTTTGCATCACCGGCGATGGAGAGGGGATGGACAATTGGCATAAACTTATCCCGTTGGATGACAGCAATTTCCCTCAGTGGAAAATCGCTGTTCAGTCTGAGGACGGCTTTGAATACAAATTTGTCATCGCAGACCGTAAAACACTCGCAATCAAAGAATGGGAAGGCGGCGAAAACCGCTGCTGCCTCGCTTCAGACAATAAATTCACTGTTCTTTCCGACATCAGCCACCGTTTTGGACTCCGCCGTTGGAGAGGGGCCGGAACAGCGATTCCTGTTTTCTCTCTTCGCAGTGAAGACGATTTCGGCGTGGGAGAGTTTCTTGATTTGAAAAAAATGGTCGACTGGGCAGAAAAGACGGGGCAATGCATTCTCCAGCTCCTTCCGATTAACGACACCACGATGACCGGCACCTGGGAGGACTCATATCCCTACAAAGCCAACTCAACTTTCGCCCTCCATCCTCAGTTTGTCAATCTCAAGGCTGCGGGAGTCGTGGAAAGCAAAGAGTACAAGGCCCTTCAGAAAGAGCTCAATTCTCTTTCTCAAGTGGACTACGAGAGGGTGAACAACGCGAAGACAAAACTACTCCGGGAAGCATTTGCAAAGACATTCGCAAAACTCTCCAGGACCGCGGCTTACAAAGCTTTTGTCGCAGCCAACAAAGAGTGGCTTGAGCCTTATTCCGTTTTCTGCTGCCTTAGGGACAGCTTCGGCACTGCCGAATTTGCAAAATGGAAGACTTATGCAAAATATTCTGCATCAAAAGTGGAAAAATACTGCGCCGAGCATCGCGAAGATGTGGATTTCCACTGCTTCGTCCAGTTCCATCTCGATCGCCAGCTTTCAGAAGTTCGCGAATACGCACATTCCAAGGGAGTGATTCTCAAGGGTGACCTCCCAATCGGCATTTCCCGCACGAGCGTGGATGCGTGGCAGTATCCTCAGCTTTTCAATATGGACGAGTCTGCGGGAGCACCGCCTGACGCATTCGCTGCCGACGGACAAAACTGGGGTCTCCCTACCTACAACTGGGATGAGATGGCAAAGGACGGTTTTGCCTGGTGGAAGGCAAGGCTCAGGAAGATGTCGGAATATTTCGACGCATTCAGAATCGACCACATCCTCGGATTTTTCCGTATATGGGAGATTCCTCTCAAATACAAGAGCGGCCTTCTGGGACATTTCTATCCTGCGCTCCCATACCCTGCGGAGGAACTGGCATTCTTAGGCTTCGATGTGGCTTCCGGGGCATTCGTGACTGCTCCTGAGAACGACCCGACGGATGTTCTCTTCGTTGAGGACCCGCTGATGAAGGGATATTGGCATCCACGCATCGGTGCGCAGAACACATCCACCTTCAGACATCTTGACCCTCATCGTCAGAGGGCGTTCAACCGTATGCACGACGATTTCTTCTTCCACCGTCACAACGAGTTCTGGAGAGAGTCGGCAATGAGAAAACTTCCGTCCCTGCTTCACGCCACCGGTATGCTCGCCTGTGGGGAGGACCTCGGAATGATTCCGGACTGCGTGGCATCGGTTATGGACGAACTGAAGATTCTTTCGCTTGAAATCCAAAGAATGCCGAAGAGTACGAGTGTAGAGTTCGCAGACCCGAAATACTACCCATACTTCTGCGTATGCACAACTTCAACTCACGATATGAACCCGATTCGGGCTTGGTGGGAAGAAGACCGGGAGGTTTCGTCGCGTTTCTATCACCAGCATTTCGGGGGTCAGACCCCATATTTCTGTGAGCCGTGGATTTGTGAACAGATTGTTCGTGAACACCTCGATTCTCCTGCGATGCTGACTATTCTCCCTCTCCAGGACTGGCTCTCCATCGACGGTTCCCTCCGCTTTCAGGACCCGAACGCCGAGCGCATCAATGTCCCTGCCAACAGCCGCCACTACTGGCGCTACCGTATGCACCTCAGTCTCGAATCCCTCCAAGCCCACGCGGACTTCAACGGTGAGATTTCTGCTCTGATAAGCTCCTCCGGGAGATAACCCCGCTACTGCGCAATCCAGACCATAAAACCGTCGACTCTGGAGCGTGAGACAGTCATTTCGAAGTCGGCGGCCGGTTCCGAGACAATAAGGAGTCGGCCGCCGGCTTGTTTCACAATGCTTTGGATGGCCTTGATGGAGACGATGCAGCTGCGGGAAATGCGGAAGAATGTCTTCGGCTGGAGTTCGCCGGCAATGATGTCGAGCGACGAGTCCACGATGTACTTCTTCCCGTCGAATGTGCAGAGGAAATTGCTCTTCTCTTCGGAATAGAAATAGGCTATATCCTCGATTTTCACGGGGACGATGCGGTCGTTCATCCGCACAATGAACCTTTCCTTCTGTTTCCCGGATTCCAACGCCTGTAGGACTTGGCTGAAATCCTGCGCCCCCCGGCTGTCGCGAATCACCCGGTTTACGGCGCGGTCTAGGTCCTCGGGGCTAATTGGCTTCAGGAGATAGTCGACAGAGCCGGCTTCGAAAGCCTTGATTGCGTAACTGTCGTAGGCTGTGGTCATAATCACCTTTGCCCGGATGTCCACCTGACGGAAAATCTCGAAACAATCCCCGTCTTCCAGCTCCACATCCATAAATATTACGTCCACTCCGCTCTCCTGCGTCCACCCGCCGTGCATCCCGGCTCCGTTTTCCGAAGAATGTTCCCTCAGCCAATCCACCGTGCCTGCGACCGAACGAGTGCATCCGACCACCTGCATTTGCGGATAACGGCTCTCCAATGTTCTGGAAAGGGAGCGTTGCGCCATAATCTCGTCTTCAACTATAAGCACTCTCATATCTTAATATAGTCTTTTATTGTTCAATCAGCGGCAACCACACGACATATCTTCCATCTCCGTCTTCAATGCGGACATCTCCTCCTCCGAGGTCGGTGTACTGCTGCTTTATATATTTGAGTCCCACACCCGTGGATGGGGATTTTGATTTCTTCGGAATCAGTTCGTTACTCACTTCCAGCCCGCCATCCTCGGAGCGGAGCGAAATCCGGAGCGGACGGGTGGACGATACGGCATTGTGTTTCAACGCATTCTCAACCAGCATCTGCACCGCGCAAGGAGGCACCATCTTCTGCATATCCGCCTCGGAGATTTCCTCCACCACTTCAAATCCATCCGGAAACCTCGTCCTCATAAGCAGAACAAACGAGCGCACGAAATCCATCTCCCTGCCAAGTGTCACCAGCCGGCTGTCCTCCGTAGAGAGCATATAACGGTAGAGCCCCGCCAACTTGTGGATAAACTCGCTTGCCTGCTCCGTCCGGGAATCCAGCACCAGAGAATCCAGCACATTCAGAGAATTGAAAAGAAAATGCGGGTTCACCTGCTGCTTGAGCTTCTCGTAGCGGAACTGGGCATAATGACGCTTCTCCTTCTCGATAATCATCTGCTGCTGAACCTCAAGCGAATGATTTGCGAGATAGATGATGCAGTAGACCGAAACCTCCACAATCAGACAGAGCATGCACAAATGTATAAACTCCGCCGAAACCTCCGGTCTTATGAGCCCGTCCGGTGAGAGACAGACGATGTAGGCACTCAGTTGCGAGGTTATGAGCAGATAGAGAGTGAATATGAACCAATAGACCTTCGTTCCCAGACTGTCGCGAATCTGCCGTCTGAAACGGACGAATATGATGTTGATGCAGACAAGGGATATGATAACCGCCGTGTTGCTCAAAATCATCGAAAGGATTTCTATTGTGCTCCACGGATTGTGACCGGTCGACGAAAATACGAAAACCAGAATGCGGAGGAAGAAAATCAGTACGAAGGATGTAATCAGAATCCTCGTCTGTGACTTGCTGACGGCCTGTGTGTCCGTTTTTCCTCCGGAACCGGAGAATATCCTCGTAATCCAAAATGTGCCCCATCCGAGAATAATCGTCGTGACAAAAGTGACTATCGAACTCACCATCGTCGGCTTGTGCAGCGCCTTGGAAAGCAGCGCCGCCCCCTCCGTTCCGAGGAGAAAACCCGCCATATTCACCACAATCACGCAAGCTGCAGTCACTTCGATATTGAGCCCGTGCCTGAGACAGAGAATCACCGTCATCGCCATCGTGAGCAGTGTCAGCATAAGCTCGTCGCTGATGTTGAATACGCCGAGCATCATCGCCGTAAGCGCGTGTGCAACGGCGAAGCCAGTTATTATAAGGCTATCGATTCTAATGTTTTTCTTCATATATGCGGTCATCGGTCGAAAGTTAGGAAAAAACTTGTGAATATCCTTTCATTCGTCGGGGAAATATCACCGTTCGTCCAAAATTATCGTCCGTTCGTCGGAGGGATACCATTATATAATTATAAAATGCATAAATTCGCAACCGTTAGTTGACATATATACACTAAAACCCTACGTTTCCATTACGGAGCGTAAGTAAAATAAGATAAACCACAATGACTTCGTCAAAACCAAAACTTTCTTTTTGGCAAATCTGGAACCTCAGCTTCGGCTTTATGGGCGTCCAGATCGGATACTCGCTTCAGAATTCCAACACATCCACAATACTCCAGTCTTTCGGCGCGGACCTCGGCTCGCTAAGCTATTTCTGGCTTGCAGCTCCTATTGCCGGACTCATCGTGCAGCCAATCGTCGGAATGTTTTCTGACAAGACCTGGACAAGACTCGGAAGGCGCATTCCGTTCATCCTCATTGGGGCAATCATTTCGACTCTCGCACTGCTGCTGATGCCGAACTGTCCGAAACTCCTGGCTTTCGCACCGCTTGTGATGGGAGCCTTGATTTTCCTCTTTATGGACCTTTCGTTCAATGTCACGATGCAGCCGTTCAGAGCCCTTGTGACCGATATGCTGGACGATAGTCAGAAGACGGAAGGTTTTGTGGTTCAGACACTTCTGATTAATTTGGGCGCAGTTGTCGGAGCGCTTCTTCCTCTTATAATGACTTGGTGCGGGGTGAGCGATGTCGCACAGGAGGGACACGTTGCCGACCACATTGCCTATTCCTATTACATCGGCGGAGCAATCCTTCTCCTTTCTGTCCTTGTCACCTCATTCAAGGTGAAGGAGTATCCGCCGAAAGAATTCGCGCTCTACAACGGCACCGCCGATGAAGCAAAATCTTCCGAAAAAGAGCAGCAAAAGACAAGTTTCATCCAGCTTCTGAAGGGTACTCCGAAGGTTATGATTCAACTGGGCGTGACTCAGTTTTTCTCCTGGGCGGCTCTCTTCCTGATGTGGAACTACCTCAAACCTGCCATCACCGGAGTAGTCACGGACAATGCCGGAGCAGTGCTTGCCGAAGGCGCAACTGCAACGTGGGTTGGCGTTCTCAACGCAGTCTATCCGATCCCTGCCTGCATCATCGCACTCTTCATGACGCAGATTGCGCAGCGTTACGGTAACAAGACCGTCTATGCGGTGACTCTCGCCTGCGGAGCTCTCGGATTCCTCGGACTCTCATTGCTTCACAACCAATACCTTCTGATGATTCCGATGATTGGAATCGGCATCGCCTGGGCAGGAATCCTCGCGATGCCATATTCAATCCTCTCCCGTGCCATCGATGCCAACTGTGCAGGGGCATATATGGGTATTTTCAACTTTACGATTGTCATCCCGCAGATCTGTATGGGGCTGATTGGCGGAGTGATTGTCAAGTACATCTTCGGCGGCAACGCCGTCGCTATGCTTGCCCTCGCCGGAGCGATGATGCTCTGCGCCGCTGCCAGCGTGGCATTTATCAAGGATAAACCTAATCATAATATTTAATATCAATATGAAACGTATAATCACACTATTTGTACTTCTCGCGTCGGCATTCTCGCTTTTCGCACAGGAAAAGTTTGAAGTGAAGGGTGTCGTTGTGGATGCATTAGGACCGGTTATTGGCGCGACAGTAGTTGAAGTCGGCACGACCAACGGTGTATCTACAGGCATTGACGGAGAGTATACAATCAAGGTGGCTTCAGCCGGGACTCAGGTGGAGATTAGCTGTATGGGCTATTCATCGCAGGTTTTCAGAGCCGATGAAGTTCCAGCCACTGTCACACTCAAAGAGGATTCGGTTTTCCTTGAGGAGGCCGTCGCAATCGGTTACGGTTCCCAGAAGAAGAAGGAAGTCACCGGTTCCGTGGCATCAATCAAAGCCGAGGACTTCAATGCCGGAGTAAAGACCAGCCCTATCGGACTCCTTCAGGGCAAGGTTGCCGGACTTAACATCAGCCGTTCAACAAGTGACCCTACAAGCACGGGATTCAACGTTCAGATTCGTGGATTCTCCACTCTTGACAAGGGCGCGGGAACATCTCCTCTCTACATTGTGGACGGAGTGCCGGTGAGCAACATCGACAACATCTCTCCGGACGAAATCGCTTCTATGGACGTGCTCAAGGACGGTTCCGCAGCGGCAATCTATGGAACGCGGGGAACCAACGGTGTCATCATCATCACCACAAAACGTGGGGACAACTTCAGTGACAAGGCCGTGACAAGAGTCGAATACTCCGGATATGCTTCCGTTTCAATGCGTAACGGCAAGACAGGAATGGCTACTCCTGAGGAATTTGTGAAACTTTCGGAAATTTCAGGCGGTAAAATCACTCCGACCATTCTCACAGACAAGGACGGCAATCCGAATATGACGGACTGGATGTCTGAAATCACAAGAAAGGCGGCATTCACCCACAACCACAACCTTGCGGTGACCGGTTCTTCAAGCAAATTCAACTACCGTGCTTCCGTAAACTACAAGGACGCGCAGGGTATCGCACGCAACAATGGGAGAAATGAAGTTATCGCAAAGATTGCCGCATCTCAGAAGGCTCTCAAAGGATGGCTTGACCTCAATTACGATTTCTCCTATATGCACTACCGCAACGACTATTTCTGCGGGGACTTCAAAATGGCGGCAACCCTTAATCCTACACTTCCGATTTACGACTCCACTTCTCCTAACGGATACTACGCCCCTCAGGGAACAGGTCTGAGCAACCCGGTGGAGAATATGAACCAGAAAGAGGCCTATCAGACAGGCAACTACTTCAGGGGTTCCCTCAAGGCAACTCTCAATATCCTTCCTGTTGAAGGCCTCAAAATCAATGCTTTCGCAGCTTTCGAGGAAGGCGACAATGCAAAATATTGGGCGAACAAGCAGATTACGACAGACGTGGACGGCTCGGGCAAAGCGGGCAGAGACACCGACAGGAATTTCAGCAAACTTTTTGAAATCACCGCTGACTACGCCCACAGTTTCGGACGTCACAATGTTGCAGCCGTAGCGGGTTTCTCCTACCAGAACTTCCTCTACGACGGGATGTCAGTCGAGAACAAAGGCTTCCCGACAGAGTCTATGAAGTATTACCAGATTGGCAACGGAGACCCTAACAAGACATATTTGAAAGCAAGCTCTTACAGAAACTCCAATACTCTTGCAGCTCTTTTCGCAAGGGCGAACTACAACTACGCTGAAAAGTATCTCGTTTCCGCATCCATCCGTCGTGAAGGTTCTTCCCGTTTCGGTGCGAACAACAAATGGGGATGGTTCCCGGCAGTCAGCCTCGGATGGCGCATCACCGGAGAGGACTTTATGGAGAATGCCAAGGGCGTGAACGACCTCAAGCTCCGTTTGGGATTTGGTGTCACGGGTAACAACCTCGGCTCTGACCTCAGGTCTGTGGCAACCCTCACCAAGGGTGGAACGTTCCTCTATAACGGTAAATATGAGAACACCTACACCATTGGTCAGAATGTCAATCCGGACCTTCGTTGGGAGAAGAAATACGAGTATAACTTCGGTCTCGACTTCGCATTCCTCGACAATCGTCTTTACGGTAGTTTCGACGCCTATTTCCGTAACACCCGCGACCTTCTCTGGGACTACGAGGTGCCGACTCCTCCATACCAGTATCACACGCTTCTCGCCAATGCCGGACGTATGAACAGCTATGGTGTCGAGCTCGTGCTCAGCGGTGTGCCGGTGAAGACCAAAGACTGGACCTGGACCACAACTCCGACAATTTCCTGGAACCACAATGTCATCACCCGACTTTCAGACCCGTCCAAGGGTTTCAACTACAAGGAAACAACTTCGGGGGGGGTCGGTGAGAATGGTATTATGAACACCAACACTCAGATTCTCATCGAGGGGCAGTCTGTCGGAGCGTTCTACGGCTACAAGTTCCTCGGCATCAAAGACGGCACCTGGTATTATTCAACTCCTGCGGGCGGAGTCGTTGACGGTGCCGGTGCATCGGATGGCTACCGTCAGGTGATAGGAAATGCCCAGCCTTGGTTCACTTTCGGATGGAACAACTCCGTAAGATACAAGAACTTCGACCTTTCCATCTTCCTTCGTGGAGTTGTCGGGAACAAGATTCTCAATCTCACCCGTTGGGCTTATGGACCGAGAGCTGCGGCTGCCGACAACATTTTTATGAAAGACGTGAAACTGAAGGACGGTGTTGTCTATGCCAACAAAGAGCAGTTCTCCGACTACTATCTTGAAAACGGCTCCTATATGAAGATTGACAATATCACACTCGGCTACAATTTCAAGTTCAAGGAAAGCAGCCTTGTGGACCGGCTTCGCATCTATATAACCGGACAGAACCTCGCCACCATCACAGGCTACAGCGGGCAGGACCCGGAGGTCAACACTACCAGCGTATGGAGTTCAGGCATTGACTACTGCGACTTCTACCCTACGGTTGCTACCGTTCTTTTCGGACTTAACATCTCATTCAAATAGTGTCTGGATATGAAAAAGATTTTTTACACACTTATAGCTGCAAGCCTTGCATTCACTTCCTGCGACAGTATGCTGGATGAAGTGAACTACGGTAACCCTACCGTTGAAGATATGATGACAAGCGAGGAAAATGTGGTGAAACTTGTCGGACAGATTTATGCGAACGTGAAGTACACCCACGACCATTGGGGATATTGGGGACTTGTCACGATTACGGCCGACGAAGGAGTCTGCGTTCCGAGAAACGGTGGAAACGACTGGAACGACGGAGGATACTGGCTCAAACAGAACACCCATACATGGGACCACAAGGGAGACGCCATCAAGGAAGTATGGAACACTACTGTAAACGGCGCCGTGCTCTGCAACCAGATTATCAAGATTCTTAATGAATACAAGGGGTCAATGTCTCCTGAGATTTATGCACAGTATCTGGGTGAGGTCGAGGTGATGAGAAGCTACTATTTTTATCAGCTTTTCGACTGCTTCGGACGTGTCCCTTACACAGAGAAGTTTGAAGAGGCGACAGGTCCTCTCTATGAACCGCAGGACGTCTGGTCTCAGCTTGTGGCAACTCTCGAAAAGAATGCACCGAATATGGCTGTCGTCAATGACGGAAACCGCTCCGCAAACTACGGACGCACCACCCAGGGTTTTGCATATACGCTTCTTGCACGCCTCTATCTGAATGCAGAGGGCTTCGGATGTACTCCGGAAAACATTTTCAAGAAGGTTGAGAAACCGTCCCAGTTCAGCGGCTCTTTCTATGACAACTGCGTGAGGTGCTGCGATGCCGTCATCAACTCCGGTTCATACTCGATTGAAAAGGATTATTTCCACAATTTCGCGCTTAAGAACGAAGACAGTAAGGAGGCGATATTCTCCATCGTGGAGAACGGACTGACCGATGATGAGCTTGACTCTGGTAAGGTGAAAAACAAACTCCGCATCCCTTACAACACCCATCATTACGGCATTCAGTACTACTACGGCACTGTCCTTGATACTTGGAACGGCTTCTGTGCTCGCCCGTTATTCCTTGAAATCTTCAAGTCAAAGACGGCAAAGTCAATCGAAAAGGCAGAAGACTGGTACGACAACAAAAATTTCGCAGGTTACTACAACAGCGACCTTCGCGGCCCGGGAACTGAACTTCAGGGCACATCCAACACCAAGAATTGGGGATGGTTCGTGGGACAGGTCAACAAGAAAGGTTCAACTACAGAACTCTATCTTGACGAGGATGTTGTTGATACGGAAAATCCTAAGGGTACTCCGACTGTGATTCACGTAGGCGTTTCAAGCCTTTTCAATGCCCACAACTTCGATGGAGCGCGTCTCAACAAATGGGAACTCGACAAGACCGGAACCTACAAATATTGTGAGAACGATTTCCACATCTTCCGTTATGCCGACGTGCTTTGGATGAAGATTGAGGCGGTGCTTCGCGGTGGAGCGGGTTCGGTTTCATCTGTCACTTCTCTTCCTGATTTCCACACTCTTATGGCAAGAAGTTTCGCTTATGACCCGAATCCGGAGCAGGCCTACAAAGATGCCTATGGCGACGTCAACACTTGGACGTTGGAAGATGTGCTTGCAGAGCGCGGAAGAGAGTTCAGTTGGGAGATGATTCGCAGACGCGACCTCATCCGCTACGACAAGTACCACAGCATCCAGTATGTCACCGACCCGAAAGCTAAGGAACAGGTGCGCAAGTGGTTCCCGATTCCATACTCAGTTTTGGAAAAATCTCTGATTGACGAGACCACGGGCCAGAAAATATGGACTCAGACTCCTGGTTACGAGAATCTTTAGAATATTCACAGATTCAATCCCATTGGGGAAAGAATCAATTAAAAAAGAAATACTAAACTATTAACACTTTAATTAAATTATTATGAAAAAGTTCTTTTATCTTATGACAGCAGCGGCTCTTCTTGCAGCGTTCTCATCTTGCGAGAAGAAGCCTGCGGTAGACCTTGGGAGTGTCGTTCTCGACGGTTTCTATGTCTATGGAGAGGCAACAGGAAATGCTGACAAGGTGCTTTCACAGAATGCAATGGCAGCAGGTTTCAACGAGGTTGAAAAAGCTACACGTGCAGGAATGTACGAGAAGTACATCTACCTTGAGGGTGGAAAGGATTTCGCTCTCATCGAAAATTCAAACAATAACAAGAAGTTCTATGGCGCCGAGCTTCAAGAAGTAAACTACGGACAGGGATCTGAAGATGCTCCCGGCAAAAACTTTGAGGATAATCCTAATATGATGATTCTTCAGGGCAAGCTCATCATCGGTGACACAGCTCCTAAGATGAGGGTGAAGGAAACCGGTCTCTACCACATCGTGCTTGACAACAACCAGAAAGGCGACCTTGCTGAGGGAGCACAGATTATCATCCAAAAGGCTGATTTCGGTGTCCGTGGCGGTTGCAACGGCTGGGGCTTCACACAGGGTGAGCCAACAGTGGGTGCTGACGGAGGCATCACTTTCACTTGGAAAGACCTTGATTTCCCTTCAAAAGGCGAGTTCAAATTCTCTTCTTGCAACGGCTGGAAAATCAATCTTGATGAGGAAGGCAAAGTGAAGGCTGAGGTTTCTTTCGGTCTCGAAGGAGGCAAACTCGCTCTTACTTCCACCAATATTGCAGTTGACAAAGCCGGTCTTTATGACCTCACTCTCGTCTTCACTCCGAAGGCTGGTGAGCTTGCCGGTTCATTCTCTTACACTGTCAAACTCACCCAGGAGTCTAATCTTCCTGAGGCTTGCTATCTTATCGGAGACGGCATCAAGGGTTGGACTTTCCCAACAGACGCACTTGCTATGATTCCGGCACACTCTGAGCCTGGCGCTTTCTGGGCAATCCGCTACATTAAGGCTAAGGATACCGCTGTTAATGATAAGGGTGAAACTTACAACATAAATGGCTTCAAATTCTCTCAAATTGCAACTGACTGGGGCAAGGACTTTACCGGACTTGGAACTGACACAGGCTACACTGTTGATGATAATAACTGCTTTGTTGCTGAATCAGGCCTTTATATGATTGAGGTGGATTACAGTAAGAATGTCGTTACTGTTTCCAAGGCTGTCGTATGCGGAATGGGAGATGTATTCGGCAGCTGGGATGAAGGAAAATATCCTTTCACTGTCTCAGGACAGACTATGACCGCAACAGCGACTAATGCTGCTAATCTTCGTATGTATGCGGTTTCTACATTTGCGGCAGCAACAGGAAACTGGTGGCATCGTGAGTTCAACATCTACGACGGCAAGATAGTTTATCGTGGAACAGCCGGCAGTGACCCGGAAGCAGTGCCTGTAACAGCCGGACAGACCATCACTCTCGACTTCAATGCCGGAACCGGCACAATCAAATAATCCGGTTATCTCGTAAATAGCTTGGATTATTATCGGCCGGTGGCTCCTGACAGAGCTGCCGGCTGCAATGTCAGAGGACTTCTGCCCTTTTCCTGTCCCGGGAGCGAATAATTGCCGGAGGGAGAGCCTCTAAAACGAAAACTGCTTGAAAATGAAAAAATATCTCCTTCTTTTTGCAGCGGCGACGTTTGCCCTGCTCTTTTCCTGCACTCCGCAGGACAATCCGTCGGAACCGGTCAATCCGCCGGCAGGATTCGACATCAACAATCTTCAGCCGGGATTGAGCAGCGACCCTCTCAGTCTCTCTGCTGACGAGCCGTGCACGCTCTACTTCAAGGCCGGCGGAAAATATCCGTTCTCCGGCTACGATGACGAGCTTTATGCCCACATTGGAGTGGTGAACTTCGAGTGGGAGCACGTGCAGGCCGACTGGGATGTGAATATCGAAAAATGCCTCTGGCAAAAGACCGAAGTTGCTGATGTGTGGAAACTTCCGATTGAGCCGACTATCCGCCAATGGTTTGGAGTGGATGATGACGAGCCGCTCACAAGAATTGGAGTCGTTGTTCGCAATGCCGATGGAACAGAGCAGACCAAGCCTGACTTTTTCCTCAGTGTAAAGGACGAAGGCCGTGAGTTCAAACCTGCGGATGTGGAGATGACGACAATGCCTTCCGGAGCGCAGTACGGAATCAACATCACCGGACAGGAAGTTACACTTGTGCTTTACGAAAAGGATAAGGACGGGAAACACTATCCGCATTGTTTCCTTGTCGGAGACTTCAATGACTGGAAAGTTTCCAACCGTTTCCAGATGAAACGTGACGAAAATGCGGGTTGCTGGTGGTACAAACTCTCGGGAATGGATGCTGGCAAAGAATACCGTTTCCAATATCATCTCATTGATTCCGAGGGCGATGCGCTACGCATTTCCGACCCATATTCCGAGATTGTCTATAGCGGAGAGGACAAATGGATATCCTCTTCGACCTATCCTGATATGCCGGCCTATCCTTCCGGAACTTCGGGACTTGTGTCCGCATTTCAAATCAATCGTCCCGAATATAACTGGAAGATAAAGGATTATAATGTTGCGGACAAAAACGACATTGTGATTTATGAGCTTCATCTGAGGGATTTCAGTGCCACTCACGACCTTTCGGGTGCGGAGGAAAAGCTCGATTATCTCGAAAATCTCGGCGTCAATGCCATCGAGCTTATGCCTGTCCAGGAGTTTGACGGAAACAACAGTTGGGGATATGATCCTTGCTCTTATTTCGCCCTTGACAAGGCTTATGGCACTCGTGAGCATTATAAGGCATTTATCGACGAATGTCATAGCAGGGGAATAGCCGTGATACTCGACGTTGTCTATAACCACGCCACCGGCTCTCATCCTATGGCGAAGCTCTATTGGAATTCGGAAAAAAATCAAACCGCAGCCAACAATCCTTGGTTCAACGAAGTGGCTCCGCATCCTTATTCCGTTTTCCACGACTGGAACCACGAAAATCCGATGGTGCGGGAACACATTAAGAAGAGCCTGCGCTATCTTTTGGAAGAGTACAAATTTGACGGATTCCGTTTTGACCTCACAAAAGGATTCACCCAGCGTAAATGCACAGACGCGACTGTCTCCAACTACGACCAGGGAAGAATCGACGTTCTTAATGAATATGCCAAGGCGATTTTCGATGTTAGGCCGGGAGCAGTTGTGATTTTGGAGCATTTCTGTGAAACTCGTGAGGAGAAGGCTTTGGCTGCAGCAGGTATGCAGATGTGGCGCAATGTGAACAATGCCTACTGTCAGACTGCGATGGGATGGCTCAAAGACGGTGATGATTTGACTCAGATTTGGACCGGAAGCACTATGCCTTTCGGCTCCTGGGTGGGTTTTATGGAGAGCCACGACGAAGAGAGGACTGCCTACAAATCTCTTAAATGGGGAAATGGAATCACAGGAAACCTTGCGGCAAGAATGCAACGATTGGGACTTAATGCCGCATTCTCGCTGCTCGTTCCGGGGCCTAAGATGATTTGGCAGTTTGGCGAGCTGGGCTACGATGTCTCAATTGAAGAAAACGGACGCACGGGCGCGAAGCCTCTTCACTGGGACTATTATGATGTTCCGGAGCGCAGGGCTCTCTACGATACATACGCCAAACTTCTCAAGTTCCGTCGGGACAACGCCCGTATCTTCGATATGGACGCAAGTTTCGAGATGTGGGCAACGGGCGGGATATCTGCCCGTACAATGTTCGGTTCAAATGAGGGTAAGTCATTCGCGGTCATCGGTAATTTCCTGACTACAGACTACGACGATACATACACCCTCAAATCAGCCGGAACCTGGTATGACCTTTTCAGCGGAAAAACCTATAATGTGGGTTCCGACTGCCGGGTCAACATCCCGCTCAAGGCAGGAGAGTTCGTTGTGCTGACAAATTTCAAATAGTGCAGTCTTGGGCTGATGATTCTGATTTATGGATATTAAAAAAATAAAACTTGCGGCACTGACCGCTCTGACGGTTCTTGTCTGCGCCTGTGTGCCGGATTTAGGTCTCGACAATCCTCAGACTCCTTCCGGAGGGGGCACGGGCTCGACAAGCCAGGGCGGTGGGAGCGGTTCTGACGGTGGTTTCAAGGCGGAGGAAGGTCTTGAGTGGCTTTTTTCCGGGGACGACATTCCGGAGTTTCATCTTGAAGTTTCGCTCGCGGAGTGGAACCGGCTGCTTGGAGAATTTGACAAGAATGAGAATACTTCCGAATATATCCACGCGGATGTACTTTGCAACAAGGGAGAGGAAAAAATCAGAATCGGAGACATCGGCCTTCGTCTCAAAGGTAACACGTCCCGTCGCAGGCCCGAGGGGAATGCGGGAATGATGCACACGGCGGGGCAGACAGATTGGCACCACTGCCACTACCAGCTTAACTTCACCAAATATAACAAAGACCTCGCACACGAGTTGCACGGGGTCAAGAAGCTCTATCTCAAATGGTTCAAGGACGACCCGATGTATGTGCGGGAAGTTTTCTGCTTTGACCTTTTTCGCCGTGTCGGGGTGTGGACAGCTCCTCATTCCGCCTACTGCCGGCTTTGGATTAAGGTGGCGGGAGACCAGTCCGAGACCTATCTCGGTGTCTACAATATGATTGAACTTATTGACGGACGCTACGCCAATGCTCGGGCCAAACAGTTCGCGTTCAAGGACGGTTTTCTTTGGAAATGTTCCTATGGCGCATCCCTTTCCGACGCTTCTGACCATCTTATCGGCAACGATGGCTCTGACAAGGCCTACGAGCTCAAAACTCAGACTGCGGAATATTCTGCTGCCAAGGCTCAGTTGCAGGATTTTATAAAGAAAGTCGCCGGCAAGGGAGACGAGAGTTTCAAAACCTGGATTGTGGAGGTCTGTGATGTGGAACTGTTGCTGAAAACCTACGCCGTCAATGTCGCCGTGGGGATGTGGGATGACTACTGGAAGAATAAGAACAACTACTATCTCTATTTCAATTCGAAGGACCTCTATGCCTATAAGATCTTCTTCATTCCCTACGACTACGACAATACTCTCGGCACATCCTATCTGGATATGGATGCCGGCCGTCAGGACCCTCTCAACTGGGGAGATAATTCCAACCCATTGATTTACAAACTTCTCAAACACGAGGAATTCCGGAAAATCTATAAAGACGCGCTCCTTTCTCTCGTTGCCCCTGTAGCAGGAGAATTCTACTACACGCGTTCTATGGCGAGAATCCGCGAATGGCATTCCAAGATAGAGAATTATACTCGCAATGACACGGGAGAGGACATGGAAATTGAAGACAGACCGGCCTTTTTCGGTAATCACTCAGAATATCGTCTTTTGGAAGATAGCAACAATTTCTTTAAAATACGCGCTGAGGCCATTGAGCGCCATTGCAGATAGATCCGAACACCACGAATTAATAATATGAACTTGATGAAAAAGACATTTTTTGCGATTCTCGCATTTCTATTGCTGATTTCCTGCTCGGAAAAGACTCCTCACGCAGAATGGACTTATGACACGGTGGTTTATGAGATGAATCTGCGTCAATACACCCCGGAAGGGACTTTTGCTGCGGCCAGTGAGCAACTTCCACGTCTGAAAGAGCTCGGAGTGGATGTCATCTGGCTTATGCCGATTTACCCGATTGGAGAGAAAGAGCGCAAGGGAACTCTCGGCTCCTACTATGCGGCTAAAGACTATTGCGCGGTGAATCCGGAGTTTGGCACGATGGAGGATTTCGAAGCTTTTGTTGCCGCGGCAAAGGTACAGGGCTTACGTGTAATTCTTGACTGGGTGGCAAACCACACCTCTCCTGATGCCGTTTGGATTGACTCCAAGCCTGCCGACTGGTATGAGAGGGATTCGCTGGGAAATACCATTGTGGAGTATGACTGGACTGACATCGCTGCCTTGAATTATGACAATAAGGATGTTTGGGACGCGCAGGAAAGTGCTATGCGTTTTTGGATGGAAAAGGGTATCGACGGTTTCCGTTGCGATATGGCTTGCGAGGTGCCTTTCGAGTTTTGGACCAGGACAATCGCTTCTCTGCGAGAGGATTGGCCGGGGATGTATATGCTTGCAGAGGGTGAGGATCCGCAGTTGCACGCATCCGGTTTCGACGCATCCTATGCTTGGGAACTCCACCACCTGTTGAACGACATCGCTCAGGGACGAAAGAATATCCCCGAACTTCTTGACTACATCAGCCGCGACTCGGAGCGTTTCCCTCAAGATGCTTTCCGTCTTATGTTCACTTCCAACCACGACGAGAATTCCTGGGCGGGGACAGAGTTTGAAAGAATGGGCGATGCTGCGCAGCTGATGGCGGTGCTCACATTCACTCTTCCTTCCGGACAGCCGCTGATTTACACCGGACAGGAGATGGGTTGGAACCACCGTTTCCTCTTCTTTGAAAAAGACCCGATTCCTGCTTGGGAGGAAAATGATTTCACCAAATTCTACCAAAGCCTCATCCGTTTCCGTCACGACCATCCTTCGCTCCGTCCTGGCGAAAAAGGCGGCCGTTTCGAAGTCGTTTCCACCGAAGACAGCACACTCGTTTTCCGAAGGGTGCTTCCGAATGACGTTGTCACCGTATCCGCACAACTCTGTCCGCCGTGGAACTGGAATCTGGATGCGAAATAAATACGAAGCTGTTTTAAAATTTTATTCAGTAATTTTGAGATGAAAAAGTTATTTGGAATTATTATGACGGCAGTTATGCTTGGCTCTTGCGCTTCAAATGCGGTTTTTGTTCCGGAAAGTGTGGCAGATGCCGATTTGACGCAGATTCGCAGAGTCGAACCTCTTTCCTGGTGGGTGGGGATGAACACCCCGTTGCAACTTTTGGTTCAAGGTGAGGGGATTTCGGAATATGACGTCGTTTTTGAGGGCGGAAACGGAGTGAAGGTGAGCGGAGTCCATAAGGCGGACAGTCCGAACTATCTTTTTGTCGATGTTGCCATATCGGCGAATGCGCAGCCGGGGACATATTATCTCGTGTTCACAAAAGGGGAGGAGAGTTTCAAACGTGCCTACGAAATCGGAGCGCGTGTTGAGGGCTCTGCACAGAGGAAGAGTTTTTCGAGTGCGGATATGATTTATCTCATTATGCCGGACCGTTTTGCAAATGGCGACCCGTCTAATGATTCAACACCCGACACCGCTGAAAAAGCGAACCGCAGCGAATTTTTCGGAAGACACGGCGGTGACATTCAGGGGATTATCGACCATCTCGACTACATCGCGGAACTCGGTGCGACGGCAATCTGGCCGACTCCGCTTTTGGAAGATAATGCGGAGCACGAGTCCTATCACGGTTATGCGGCATCCGACTACTATCACATCGATTCCCGTTTCGGCAGCAACGAACTCTATCGGGAGTTTGTCGAAAAGGCACACGGGAAAGGTCTGAAGGTCTTGATGGACATCGTCACAAACCATTGTGGCACATCGCATTGGTGGATGAAGGACCTGCCTTTCGCCGATTGGATTCATCAATATCCGCAGTACACCGGGACCAATGTCTGCTTTTCCACGAATATGGACCCGAACGCTTCCCGAAAGGACCTCGAAATTCAGGAAAGCGGATGGTTTGTCCCTTCGATGCCGGATATGAATCTCGACAATCCTTTCGTGCTCAGCTACTTCACTCAGTGGGCAGTCTGGTGGGCGGAGTATGCTGGACTCGACGGTTTCCGGGTGGACACCTACCCCTACAACGAGAAAGAGCCTATGTCCCGCTGGTGCAAGGCCATCACGGATGAGTACCCTAATTTCAATATAGTGGGCGAGTGCTGGACTTCATCCATCCCGCAGCTTGCCTATTGGCAGAAGGATGCGCTTGTGAACAACTTCAACTCCAATCTTCCTTCAGTGATGGATTTCCCTCTTCACGACGCCCTGCGTATGGGACTGAATGAGGGAGCAGGTTGGGGCTGCGGAATGACGAGGATATACGAGATTCTCTCGCACGATTTTCTCTATCCCGATGTGAATAATCTGCTGATTTTTGCCGGCAACCACGACACGGACCGAATCGGGGATGTGGTCGGGAAGAACCCGAAGAAACTCAGGCTTGCGATGACTCTGATGGCGACAATGAGGGGTATTCCACAGATTTTTGCCGGTGACGAGCTTATGATGGTTTCGGCAGATCGTTCGCAGGGACACGGCGGATTGAGAGTGGATTTCCCGGGCGGCTGGCCTGGTGACAAGATGAATCTTTTCACTCACGAAGGCCGCGAGGCTCAGCGCCTCAACACCGACGGCAAAGCTATCTATCCGGGACAGGCGGAACTGCTTTTCGACTATGTGAGCCGTCTTTTCAATTGGAGAAAGACAGCTGAGGTCATCCACACAGGACGCACTCTGCATTTTATCACCCGCGACAACACATACGCATTCTTCCGCTACAACGACAGCAAGGCGGTTTTCGTCTTTATCAACAATTCCGAAGAAGAGAAAACCATTCCGTGGAGCTATTATTCCGAGATTTCCGAGGGACTGAAAGAGGGCACCGACGTCCTCACAGGCACCACCGTCACCATCAGTGACAGCACCAAAGTGGCTCCGGAAACAGCTCTCGTGGTCGAATTCCAGCGATGAGCGTATATCGCCGGCAAAGACGAATCTACAACGTCTGTCCTCCGATAAACTCGCGCATGATTGAGGTCGGCGGTATCATAGCTATTTCCTCCGGGCTCAGGGCCACGATGTAACTTAGGAATTTCAGCAGGCGCACGGCCTCGCCGTAGGCTGGAGATGTCGGGCTGATGCGGCGCAGAAGCGGTTCTGCATAGTATTTAAGCATTGGGAGTTCGAATACGAGGGCGGAATTGAACATCACGTCGGCATTTTCCTGGAACGGGAAGATGTTGCGGTTTTCGCCACGGCGGACGCTCGACCAGCGGAGAATCGTCTCCTCCGGGGATATACCTCTGACGCGGTTGTCACGCACCATACGGCGCAGAATCCTGTTGTCTGTCGTGGAGATGTTGTTGTTCTCGTCAAGCGAAAGGGACGTGAGCGCGGATGCATAGACACGGAAAATCCTCGTCTGGTCCACTCCGGGCACCATTTCCGGGTTCAGAGCGTGGATTCCTTCCATAATGAGTATATCCTCCTTTTCGAGTTTCATCCTGTTGCCCTCGAAAGTGCGGACACCGGTCTTGAAGTTGAATCTTGGAATCTCCACCTCCTTGCCCGAGAGCAGGTCGTTCAACTGTGCATTGAGAAAATCGAGGTCCATCGCATGAAGAGACTCGAAGTCATAGTTCCCGTTCTCGTCCTTCGGAGTGTGCTCGCGATCGACGAAATAGTTGTCAAGTTCGATGACCTTCGGGTTCAGCCCGAGAATCTTGCACTGTTGCGCGAGACGGAGCGATGAGGAAGTCTTTCCGGACGATGACGGGCCGGCAATGAAAACAATCTTCACGCTTTCGTGTTTCTGCCAGATTGCGTCTGCGATGGCGGCATACTTGCGTTCATGCCGCGCCTCGGCGAGGTTTATGATTTCGCGGGCATGTCCTTCGAGTATGGCCTTGTTAAGCGAGCCAACGCTGCTGACTCCGAGCACGCGGCTCCATTTTTCGTGATCGTCGAGTGCGGCAGCCAGTTTCGACTGCTTCTTCATCGGGAGAATCCTGTCCTTCTGCCCGAGCCCCGGATATTGTAGGCACAGACCCTTGCCGAACGGGCGCAGTTCGAATGTCTTGAGGTAGCCTGTGGACGGTAGCATCGGCCCGTAGAATGAGTCTGCCGTGTCTTCGAGGAAATAGACGCTGTAGGTGTATCGGCCAAGTGTTTTCAGCAATTCAATCTTCTCCGGCTGGCCATTCTTAGCGAAAAGTTTCTCCGCCTCTTCTTCTGTGAGTATCGCCTTGCGGAAAGGGATGTTCTTGGCGATAATCTCTTTCATTTTTGCTTTGATCTGTCGCAACTCCCCGCCAGAAGGTATATGTACCTCATATTTCCCTCCTTCGGGATTTTCGTGCAATTCGCAGTAGAGCCCGCTCGGAAGTGCATATTTGATATTTAGGAATTTGTCCGGAAAAACGTCCCTCACTGCCTTCTGAAGCACGAAGCAGAGCGCCCGGGCGTATGTGCGGATTCCATTGGGATGGCCATATCCGATAAACTCGATTCTGTGTGGTCTGCAAATCTCGAAACCCAGTCCCTTCAGCGAGTTGTCCACCAGCGCCGCCAAAATCTGCTTGTCTTCCGTCCCCTCCGTTTCCTTCGGCATCATATCCTTTGCTATATCGAGCAGCGTGGTTCCAAATTCGACGTCGCGGTAGCTGTCTGTGTTTTCGCAATAAATTCTGATTTTCTCCATATATCGTCATATTTTCATTTGTCTTCTGAACGCGGTTGTACCAAGCGCCGCCGATTCCCTACAAATTAGTGACCGAAGGTGTTCGGGACGGACATATTTTATATAAAATTAGTAATTTTGCAGTATGAAATCGACCGGAAAATATATCGAGATAAGGGGCGCGAATGCGCATAATCTGAAAAATGTTTCATTGGACATTCCGCGCGGGGAATTCGTTGTGATTACGGGTTTGAGCGGGAGCGGAAAGTCGTCGCTTGCATTCGACACTCTGTATGCCGAGGGACAACGGAGGTATATGGACACACTCTCAACCTACGCGAAGCATTTTATGGGAATACTCGAAAAGCCTCAGGTGGAGAGCATAGAGGGACTCAGCCCCGTCATCGCAATCGAGCAGAAGACGACGGGAAAGAACCCTCGTTCGACGGTCGGTACGATTACGGAAATATATGATTTTCTGAGACTTCTGTACGCCCGTGCCTCGAAGGCCTACTCCCCGGCGACGGGAAAAGAGATGGTGCGCTACACCGATGACCAGATAGTCTCTCTGATTATCGGAAACTACGGCGGGCGCAAGTGCATGCTTCTCTCTCCGCTCGTCCGGGGACGCAAGGGGCACTACAAAGAACTGCTTGCCCAGATGCGAAAGAGGGGATATACCCAAGCGCGGATTGACTCTGAAATCGTCGAACTCTCGGAAGTCGAGGCACTGGATCGCTACAAGCCGCATTTCATCGAACTTGTGATTGACAGGCTCAAGCCGGAAGTGAAGGATGAAAAACGGATTCGGGAGTCAGTGATGGCGGCTCTGAACCTTGGCAAGGGCTCGCTTGCGGTTCTGGACATGGAAACGGGTGAACTGCACCACTATTCGAAGCATCTGGTGTGCCCGGACACAGGCCTGTCCCTTGAGGAGCCGGCTCCACATACGTTCTCGTTCAACTCTCCGCAGGGCTATTGCCCTCACTGCAAGGGACTTGGAACCATTGTGAATGTCGATGTGAAGTCCATAATTCCGGACCCGTCGGTTTCGATTGCGGACGGAGGAATCGTGCCTCTGGGGAATATCCGCCAGACAAAGAAGTTTGACATAATCCGTTCCATTGCAAGGAAATATGACTTTTCATTATACGACCCCATAGAACTCGTGCCACAGGAAGCTCTGACTCTGATAATCTATGGCTCTGACGAACTTTTCCGCGTTGGGGAGGGGGCCATGTCAGAGATGGTGTCGTTTCCGGGAATTGTGGGCGACATTGACGACAAGATTGTGTGTCCGGAGTGCGGCGGGACAAGGCTGAAGAAGGAATGCGGTTGTTTCAAGATTGATGGAAAGCCTATCTGGGAGGTCTCGGCGATGGAAATCAGCGCGTTGAAGGAGTGGCTGCTGCGCCTGCCGGAAAAACTTGACAACAGGGGAAACGCGATTGCCAGGGACATTCTCAAGGAACTTGACGAGAGGGTGCAGTTCCTGCTTGACGTGGGTCTTGACTACCTTTCGCTCGACCGTGCCACCGCGTCGCTGTCGGGAGGGGAAAGCCAGCGCATCAGGCTCGCTACGCAAATCGGGTCGAAGCTTGTGAACGTGCTCTACATCCTTGACGAGCCTTCAATCGGGCTGCATCAGAGGGACAACCGCAAACTGATTGCTTCCTTGCAGGAACTTCGTGACAGCGGCAATTCTGTGATGGTCGTGGAGCATGATGAGGAGACGATGAAAGCAGCCGACTGGCTCGTGGATGTCGGCCCTGGAGCCGGTTCCGAGGGCGGGCGCATCTGCATGAACGGCCCGTTCAGGCTGTTGGCTGCGCATCAGGAGGCGGTGGAAGGAAAAAATCCCGGATTTGTCGATTCGGCGGGTGAGGAAGATGTCGTGGAGCACTGCATTTTCGGCAACTCGGTGACTTTGGATTATTTGCGTGAAATCAGACGTGTTGAAGTCCCGGACGTGCGCCGTCCGGGGAATGGGCTGTTTCTGACGATAAGAGGGGTGCATGGCAATAATCTGAAGAATGTTGATGCGGCATTCCCTCTCGGATGCTTCATCGGAGTTGCCGGAGTCAGCGGTTCGGGCAAATCTACTCTGATTAACGAGACTCTGATGCCGATTCTGAAAAACAAGTTCTTCAGAGCCAAGCTTCCTGTGCTTCCGTATGGCTCGATTGAGGGCGTGGAGAACATAGACAAGGTTATAGAGATTGACCAGTCACCGATAGGCCGTTCTCCGAGGAGCAATCCTGCCACTTTCACGGGCGTGTTCGACGACATTAGAAAACTGTTCGAGGCGACTCCGGACGCAAAGGTCCGCGGGTTCAAGGCGGGCCGTTTCTCTTTCAATGTCGCTGGGGGACGTTGTGAGGAATGCAAGGGAGCCGGTCTGAAGGTTATAGAAATGAATTTCCTTCCGTCGGTGAACGTGGTCTGCCCGCAGTGCGGCGGCCGTCGCTACAAGGAGGATACGCTTGCTGTCTATTATAAGGGGAAGAATATCAATGACGTGCTTGAGATGCCGATTTCAGAGGCATACGAGTTCTTCAGACCGGTGCCTGCCATTGCGGTGAAGCTCAAGGCCCTGCTTGACGTCGGCCTCGGCTACATAACCCTCGGTCAATCCTCCGTCACGCTTTCAGGCGGTGAGAGCCAGCGCATGAAACTTTCTGCAGAACTCTCCAAGAAATCTACAGGGAAGACTCTCTACATCCTCGACGAACCCACCACCGGTCTCCACACCGAAGACATCAAGGTCCTTCTCGGTGTCCTCCAGAAACTCGTTGACGGCGGCAACACCGTCATCATCATTGAGCACAATCTCGATGTCCTCAAGTCCGTCGATTACCTCTTCGACCTCGGTCCCGAAGGCGGCCGCCGCGGAGGTCTCATCGTCTCGCAGGGCACCCCCGAGCAGGTCGCCGCCGACCCCGCCTCCGTCACCGGCCCCTACCTCAAGCCCTTGCTATAATGCTAAAATCTATACTCCGAGAATTATGTTAGCGTCAATGCCCAGCTTGCGATTCATTTCTCTCCCGACTTTCAATGTCGGCTCACTTTTCCCATTGAGGTATTCACTTACGCGCGATGCACTGATGCCCAACAGTTTGGAGAGACTTAACTGAGTGAGCCCCAGTTCGTACATCCTGAGCTTAAGAACATCGGCCAGAGTTGGTTGCCCGACAGAATAATGTTCGTCGGAGTAGTCTGCCACCATATTTGAGAGAAGCTCCAATTCAATACTGTTGGGGTCATCTTTCGGCGTGTCGTCCGTCACAAGCGGAAGAAGTTCCTCCACTCTCGCGACGGCCCATTCATACTGTTTTTCATTTTCTATCCTTGCCATTTTGTGCCTATTTAGTTGTCTATATATTCCTGCAATCAATTCTGTCATATTCCGAGTGCGTGCCGATAAAACGGATGTAAACGAACTTTATTGTGAACTTAATCACCGCAACTATCCTATAGCAGTTCCCCTTTATGTTGAACACATATCGTTGGTTCCCGACGCTATCTGCACTATTGAATGTTCGCCTGACATCAGCAAAGCAAGTCCATTCGCTCCGTTTAACAATGTCAACCCATTCCTGAATTGCGGTTTTCGCATCGGAATGTATCTCAATGTATTCTTTCAGGGTCTTTTCCGTAAAAATTCTCATATCCGTTTGTTTGTTCGGCAAAGATAATATTAAATTCTGAAAAATAAAATATTGTTCTATAAAATAAAATATGGCAGTGCCGATAGTGTGACTGCAAGTGTAAATTCAATTCTGTGCATTCTTTTTCTTCAGAATTTGATATTTTGCTTGTGTTTGGAGCATCATGATATTATTTTTAGGATATGACTGTTGCAACAATTCCCATAGCGGCGCGAACTCAGGATTTTCCATACAGGCCTCCCTTTCCTTCAGCCCTTGCTGTAGAAAATGAAAATCTATAGAAAGATGAAGTAGAGAAGGACGTAGACAGGAAGAAGGATGACGAGGGAGAACTTGGCCATATAGCCGAAGAATGACGGCATCTTTATCCCCTGGCTCTCGGCGATGGATTTTACCATGAAGTTAGGGCCGTTGCCGATGTATGTGAGAGAACCGAAGAATACCGCTCCGATGGAGATTGCCTTCAGAAGAATCTCCGGAATGCCTGCGACAAACGGAACTCCTTCAAATACACCATTCACAATGCCTGCACCAGCTGCCGCGACAGATTCCGGAAGGCCGCTTGCAAGGCTGTGGAATGCCACTGCGGTTGGAGTGTTGTCAAGGAATGAGCTGAGAGCTCCGGTGGAGAAGTAGAATTCCCAGACCTCGTCAAATCCGAGTCTTGCGGCGTTCTCTTCCATGTAGAGGAGAGCCGGCGTCATGGTGACGAAGATTCCGAGGAATAGTGCCGCCACCTCAAGTATAGGATTCCAGGAGAATTTGTTCATTCCGTAGCGGACGTGGCTCGCCGTTGTGTAAAGGGATATTCCCATGAGGGCGAGAAGCACGAACTCGCGGAGGAACTTGACCCAGAACTTTGCATCAGGGGCGTCCATCTGTGGAATGAATGTCGGATTGATGAACGCTACGGCGAGGATGACGCCCATAAGGTACATGAAATTCTTTCTGCCCCTGAAACGAACCGGCTGCCTTTGCTCCGGCATCTCAAATGCGGACGGATCCTCTTTTTTCGAGAAATAGAACTTGTCGCAGAGATAGTATATCAGCAACAGAAGGCCTCCCGTGAAAAGCCATTCCGGAAGCATATTTATGAACCACGTGAATGAAGCGCCTCGCAGATAGAGCATAAAAAGAGGCGGGTCTCCGAGAGGGGAGAGCAGACCGCCGCAGTTCGCGACAAGAGCTATAAAGAACAGCAGCGTGTGTACTTTGTACTTGCGTTTTTCGTTTACTGCAAGAACAGGCCGGATGAGCAGCATTGCCGCCCCTGTGGTTCCCATGAAGGATGAAAGCACGAAGCCTGTTCCCAGCATGGCAGTGTTGATGCCGGAACTTGGGCGGATGTCTCCGCTGACGTGAATTCCGCCTGTGATGACATAGAGTGTCAGAAGAAGGATGACGAAGGGCAGATAGTCATAGACGATCTGATGCTCGAGTTCGTGTGCCAGCCCGTGCCTTACGAGAAAAACTGCAACTGGAGCTCCCAGCAGGAGCGACACAAAAAGTTTGTGGGAATTCTTGTCCCACCATTTCCTGGCGAGCAGCGGACCGACGGCGATCATTATCAGCATCACGGCGAAAGGAATCATCGCCCATGCCGGTACCGCATACCCGTCAGCCGTCGCAACTGTCTCTGTAGCTGTAAGTTGAATCATAACCACTAATAATTAACGACGCAAATATACCTCTTTTTTGGATTGAGACAAATGATTTTCTTAACTTTGCGAGATAATGTAAGTAATAGAGGCTGCTCTGTCATTTCGACTGAATAGGAGAAAATGTCATATCGACCGGGAGAGCAGACCTTTGCACAGTGTTTTTATGAAGAAGTTTATAATCATTATTTTTTCGGCGTTCCTGACGTTGACATCCGCGGCTCAGGAATCCTCTGTTCAGGAATCCTCTGTTCAGGCATCCTCTGCTCAAGCATCCTCTGCTCAGGAATCTTCTGTTCAAGAATCCTCTGTTCAGACATCCTCTGTTCAAGAATCCTCTGCTCCGGCGAGATACACCGTCGAGACCGTCCCGCAGACGGAAATCCTTTCTTGGAGCTATGTCACAGACCTTTCCGGCGTCGTCTCTCCATCCCAGAAAGACAGTCTGAACGCCCTATGTCACTTTGCCAAGGACTCTCTCCAATCTGAAATAGCTGTCGTCGTGCTCCCCGCGATTGACAACGGGAAATACGGCTCGCTTCACGAGTTTGGAGTCGAACTCTTCAACAAGTGGGGAATCGGCGGTAAGGATAGCGAAAAGGGACTTCTGATTGTTCTGACGACTGCTCCGGGCGAACGCGAGGTTGTGTTCAACACCGGATATGGCCTTGAGGGCGCGTTGCCGGACGTCTACTGCAAGCGCATACAGAGCAATGTGATGATTCCGTACATGAAGAACGGGGAATATGGTTCCGGGCTTATTGCCGGAGTTTCCGCTGTGAACGATGTCCTCAAAGGCGACGTCAATCCTGACGAATTTGCTGGCGACTATGAGGACGATGACCTGTTTTGGGAATTCTTTATCGTAGGAGTATCCCTCGTCATCGCCCTGTGTGTCGTGGCTGCGCGTGGTCCTAAACGTCGTCGCAAGAAAATGGGCAAGTCTATTACCTGTCGAGGCTGCGGAGTAACCGGGGATATGAAATATGTACGTTCCGAAATCATTGAGCCTGCATCGAAGAAGCATACCGGCCGTATGAGAAATTTCTATGTCTGCAACCGCTGCGGGGAAGAAAACTATATTGATGAGATTATTCCACGCCGGAATTCCGGTGGCAGTTCGGGCATCGGTGGCGGTTCCGGCCCTATTGTCGGAGGCTTCGGCGGCGGATCTTCATTCGGCGGCGGCTCGTTTGGCTCATTCGGCGGCGGAATGACAGGTGGCGGCGGCTCTTCGACGCGTTTTTGACCCATCTTTCAGTTTTTGATTTTTCCCATCCCATCAATTTATAAATGAGAATAATAAGAATAAATACCGAAAGCCCACTATATGCGGAGACGGAGAGAATCTGGCTCGAAAGTTTTCCCGAGAATGAACGCCGTGATACACAAATGCACAAAGCGGCCGTTGACGGGGACGAGCGTTTCTTTTATAATGCCATTGTTGAGGATATTTCTGCCGACTCCTGCGCGTGGGACTATGATTGCGTGGCATCGGACGCCGGCATTATTGACGGGGACCGCGTGATAGGACTTTTAAGCTGGTGGGCGCTTGACGGGATGGTTTATGTGGAGCATTTCGCGATGAGCCCCTCCGTCCGTGGACGCGGGCTCGGCGAGAAGATCTTCACGGAAGTGACCGGAAAGTTTCTTGCGCATGGCTTGCCGTTCGTTTTCGAGGTTGAAGAGCCATCTTCCGAAAATCCCATAGCCGCCAGAAGAATCCGCTTCTACGAGCGCTGCGGGATGCACCTGCTCGACGCCCCCTACTCTCAGCCTCCATACCGCAAAAAAGACGCACCGATTCCGATGCGTCTAATGTCCTCCGACCCGTCGGTTGACCCTTCACTTGCAGCCAGACTCATCCAGGCCGTCTATCCGACTCTGTAAGATTGCCCCAAATTGCCTTGTTTCCCCTCCACAAAGAAAAATCTACTTTTCGCGTCTGGTGCGAAGACCTCACAAGTTTTGGATTTTTTATCTCATAAGTTTTGGATTTTTTATCTCACAAGTTTTGGATTTTTTATAAAATCACTAACTTTGCAGCATAATTAAAACATTGCTGTTATGTATCTTAAACGTTATGTGGAGTCTGAAATAGAACGAAGGATGAAATCTGCTGGTGTGATTGTTGTGAGCGGCCCGAAATTTTGCGGAAAAACCACAACGGCGACTCTTTTTGCAAAAAGCGTGATAAAACTGAATACAACCCAGGCGATTGACCTTGCAAGGATGGAACCGCATAACACACTAATAGGTGAGCAGCCGCGGTTGGTGGACGAGTGGCAAACCGTGCCGGACATTTGGAATGAAGCCAAGGCATGGATAGATGAAAACCCAAAGTTCGGCCAGTTCATTCTTACCGGAAGCAGCACTCCGGCAGACAAAACGAAGATTCATCATTCTGGTGCCGGCCGAATCGTATCTATTATGATGAGACCGATGAGCCTCTTTGAGTCTCTTGATTCGAAGGGCACGGTTTCTTTGGGCGGTTTGTTTGACAATCCGGGGATGCCGATATACGATTTGAACGAAGACCATCAGATTGCGGACACAGCTTTTCTTTTGTGCCGCGGTGGATGGCCATTGTCCCTTCAGGATGACAGACAGGTTGCGCTGGATGTCACACAGAACTATTATGATGGTTTGTTCAATTTTGAAAACAGCGAAAACGACAAATTCCGGAACAAGAAGCCTGAAATTCTGAGAATGCTCCTGCGGAGTTACGCGAGAAATATATCTACGGAGGCTTCCGCACAGACGATGATAGCCGACATCATCGCGTCGCAAAACCGTTCAACAATGGATTCAAGAACATTTGACGACTATATGGATGCTCTAAAGGATTTATACATACTCGAAGATATTGACGCGTGGAATCCTAATCTTCGGAGTAAGACCGTGGTGAGAACCACTGCGACACGCCATTTCGTCGATACATCAATTGCGTGCTGCGCTCTTGGCATAACACCGCATAGCTTGATGAGGGATCTCAATTCTTTCGGGATGTTCTTTGAGGATATGGCAGTGCGGGACTTAAAAATCTATTCTGCGGCATTGGACGGAAAAATAATGCACTATCGTGATAGTCGTGGTCTGGAGTGTGATGCGGTCATACACTTGAATGACGGGCGTTGGGCATTAGTCGAGATGAAACTTGGAGGAGAGCGGCTGATTAAAGAGGGGGTGGCGAATCTGCTACGCTTGAAAAACGACCTCGCTCTTTCCGGCGGTCCTGAGTTTATGATGATACTGACGGCAACAGGTCCCGCCTACCGTCGCCCTGATGGAATCTATGTCGCTCCGCTTAACTGTCTGAAAGCCTGACACCGAATTTTTCGGTTCTCATTTCTCTTCAGTGTCAAGGACGAATACATACTGCATAGCAAATGATCGTTTGTCTCTGCGGTCGGCTGAGTTCGTCATGCCGGACGGACATAAATATGAGTATAGGGATGATACGCCCCTTGAGTTTACAAGTGTTGACATAGCCTACAATTTTGACAGCATTGACGTTGCTTTGAAGTAAACAAAAACAGCCTGGACGATTTCTCGTCGGGGCTGTTTGCTGATGTTTTCCAGACGGCTATGCCTGTCAATAGTTCTCCTTGTGAATCTCGAAATAGGCCTGCGGGTGTGCGCAGACCGGGCATATTTCCGGAGCCTTTGTGCCGACTACGATGTGGCCGCAATTGCGGCATTCCCACACCTTGACTTCTGACCTCTCGAAGACGGACGCCGTTTCAACGTTCTTCAGAAGTGCGCGGTAGCGCTCCTCATGGCGTTTCTCGATGGCAGCTACGCCACGGAACCTTGCTGCAAGTTCAGGAAAGCCTTCCTCTTCGGCCGTCTTTGCAAATCCCTCGTACATGTCGGTCCATTCGTAGTTCTCGCCGTCGGCTGCGGTCGCGAGGTTCTGCGCCGTGTCTCCTATGCCGTTAAGTTCCTTGAACCAGAGCTTTGCGTGCTCCTTCTCGTTCTCTGCCGTCTCAAGGAACAAGGCGGCTATCTGCTCAAACCCTTCCTTTTTTGCCTTTGAGGCGAAGAAGGTGTATTTGTTGCGTGCCTGTGACTCGCCGGCAAAAGCCGCTTCCAGATTTTTCTCGGTCTGTGTTCCGGAATACTTTGTTGCCATAATTATAAGATGTTAAAAGTTAATTGATTTCTGCAAAAATAGTCATAATAATCAGAATTCAACAGGAAAATTCATCGGATTGTACGATATTTCCCGATGTCGTGTTTGACGGGACGGGATTTGAATGAATTGAGAGTGACATAATCAAGCAGGGCGAAAACTTGTTCCCGCCCTGCCTGATTGTCTGTTTGAAAATTGCTAAATTGACGATAAATGTCTATTGCACCGGCAGATTTCTCGTCTGGTCAACCCAGATCAGCTTCGATGTGTCGTAGCCTCTTCTTGCCGCTTCCGCTGTCACCTTTTCGGCGGTCTCCCGCGTGATGGACGGGGTTCTGGAGAGAATCCACAGGTATTTGTCGCTTGAACTTCCGACGATCGCAAGACTGTAGTCGTCGGCGAGCATCAGGACCCGGTAGTCGGAATAGAAGAAAAGGAAGAACGAGACTTTGAGAAGAGCGGGCTCCGTTGTCGGCTTCGGCTGTTTTGCCTTTCCGTGTGCTGTTTTCATCTGGCCGTCCTTCCATCCGGAGTTGATGACATCGACCTTGCCGTCGTCGCGCAGGAGATATTCCGCAGTGACGTCGGTCATACCCCTTTCAAACGAATGGTTGAACCTCGCGATTTCGTACCATGTCCCGAGATAGCGGGACAAATCCAGAGAAGCAACGGGGGTGTTGTCCACCGGCCCTGCGCATGAGCATAGCGGGAAAGCTGCCAATGCTGCTCCCACCGCACACAGACATAGAATACTTTTCATGTTACTTGTGGTTAATGGTGAGACTTTGGAACAGTCCGCATCCACGGATTGCTCCGTAAATTATTGCAAGGCAAATGCTTGCAAAGAAAGTGCCGTGCGATTGATTTCTCTTTCGCCATTCCCGATTCTTCATTTGCTCTCAACAAAAATAGTTATATGGCTCAGATTCTAATTTCTGTCCGTTGCATCAAGAACTGATTGAGCATATCGGATTATGTGCATACAAAAAACTACAGCAGAGGCGTCATGTAGGCCGGAAGAAGAGTTGTCCCGTTGTCCTTTGTAAGGTCTTTTGTGTAGATAAGATAGCGGCTGCCGACTCTGGCGGAGTATTTATCACAGAAGGCGTCCAACGAGGCGTGGGCCTTGTAGCCGGACGATTTCACCTCTACGGGGCAAAGTTTGGCGCCTCTTGACAGTAGGAAATCAATCTCGTAATAGTGTTTCTCGTCTTTTTTCCATGTGTGGTAGAAGAGCCTGTTCCCCGATGCTACGAGCATCTGTGCAATGAGATTTTCATACACATATCCAAGATTTACGGAAAGTTTGTCACTCAGTAGTTTATCGTATATGATGTTCTCTGTGAAGTCCTTATCCCAAAACGCCAGCGTGACGAACAGTCCAGTATCCGCGAGAAATATCTTAAATTTATCATAATTGGCACTGACGGGAATTCCTATGTTTGGGTCGTCGGCATGATGTGCAATGTTGACGGTCTTGCTGTCTTCCAGATTCATCAGCAGTTCACTCATCTTGTCGTCTGCGACATTCCCTATTATGGACGACGGCACATAGCGCGATGCGTTGCGGGACAGTGCAGCCGGAACGGACATGAAGAGGTTTGAAACCTTGCCTGTTTTGTCTATCTTAGCAAAATCTTCCCTATATAGGAGTATGATTTTTCTTTTCACCTCATCTACCATCCGGAGATTGTTCGTGTCAAGGTAGGCATTGACTGCCTGAGGCATCCCGCCCACAAGCAAGTACAATCGGAGGTTCCGCATCGCATCACGGTGAGCTGCGCCGAGAGGTATCTTTTTCTCCCAGAATGTCTTGAGCAATGGTACGGTTACCGTGTCCCCCAAAGCCCATCTGAACTCCTCATAATCCATCGGATTCATCTGTATCCTGTCTTCTTCGCTTGGAATCGTTATGTTTTCGATATTCTTGCGGATGCTTATCAGGGATCCGGTTTCAATGTAGTCGTACCGACCATCCTTCACAAGGTATTTGATTGCCTGCCTTGCTTTCGGGCATTGCTGCACCTCGTCGAATACAATCACTGAATTTCTTTCAAAAAGTTGTGTTGAATACGCCTGCTGAAGCCGCAGAAATATGAATTCGAGATTCATTAGGTCATCGAAAAGTGACTTGACTTCCGCGCTGGCCGTGTTGAAGTCGATTAGTATATATGATTTGTATTCGTTCCTGGCGAATTCCTCGACAATCGTTGATTTCCCAATTCGTCTCGCTCCCTCAACCAACAGTGCTGTCCTGCCGTCATTCTTTCTTTTCCAGTCAAGAATGTCGTCATATATTTTCCGTCTGAACACCCGTTGTTCCATAGTAATCGATATTTGAGGCAAAAATAATTGATAAATTCCAAATAATCAATATGTAACATTCTTTGTTCCGAAATCCCCCGCGATTTTATTTCGCATTTTACTAATTTCCCCCGCGATTTTTCTTGTGGCATCTACGACTTCCCCCGCAATCTCGCACGGATTTTGCGTAATCTGCGGCCGTTTACCAAAATAGAAGGGCAGGTTGTGTGAAAGAGCGTTTGAAAATAAAATGTTTTTGATATGATGGAGCCGAGATACTATAAATATACGGTCATTCCTCAGGAGATTGACTTTACGGGGAAGGCGCGTTTTTCGACTATTGTTAATGCCATATTGAACACGGCAGGGGAGGATGCCCGGGTGAACGGGTTCGGGATTGATGTGCTGTCGGAGAGAAACCTCGGGTGGGTGCTGTCGCGGCTTGCGGTGGAACTCGACCATAGGCCTCTGGAGCAGGAAGAATACACCGTCGAGACATGGGTTACGGAATATGCGTCGCTTACGACTACCCGATGCTTCCGCTTTCTGGACTCCGATGGGAAATGTTTTGGACGCGCCGTGTCGAACTGGTGCCTCATCGACTTCGCGCAGAGAAGGCTCGCGCCGATGGCGAAGGTTGCGGACGTCGCCGGACACACCACTACGGACAAACCGCTGCCGTGCGCTGCTCCTGTGAAGTTGAAACCGTTTGAAGCGGAGCCGTGTGCGTCCCACAGGGTCAAATATATGGACATAGACTTCAACCGTCACATGAATACCCTCCGCTACATCGACCTTCTCGCCGACGAACTCCCGATAGAACTTGTCGCCGCCGACCGTCACATCCGCGTCGACATCCATTTCGTCAAGGAATCCGTATATGGCGACCTCCTCAACATTTCCTGCATTCCGGAATCCACTGTTGCGGAATCATCGGACTCGTCAGACAATGACGGAGTCGCCAAGTACCGTATGGCAATCAAAAAAGAAGACGGCACCCTGAGCATTCTGGCACACATCGAGTCGAGGTAGCCTGAAATAAACTACCGGGAGCAAAATTTCAAAAAAAAAATTCTTAGATTTTGCATGCAATGTTTCGGAAAAACTGGATTATATATTCGGAATAAAAAAATTACTGAATATATGAAAGCAAGAAACATCATTCTTATGGCGGCGATTGCGGTACTTTCGCTGTCATGCTCCAAAAACACAACGGATTACTCCAAATACTATCCGAATTATATCCTGACCTGTAAGACCGACGACGCGGGGACATTCTATCTCCAGCTCGACGACAAGACAACGGCACTTCCGCTGAATGTCAAGAAGCCTCTTTTCGGGGGCAAGGAAGTGCGTGCGCTTGCAAACATCACCGACAAAGGGAAGGGCACGAAAGAAAATGGCGGTGAGAACTTCGACAGAGTCGTTGAAATCAACACTATCGACAGCATACTCACCAAAAAACCGGTCCCGACACTCGGAAGCGTGGCCGAGGATGAGAAGAAATATGGCAGAGACCATGTCGCAATCATTGACCTCTGGGCGACCGGAGTTGAGGACGGCTATCTCAACCTCTGCTTCGATGCTGCGTGGGGACGCTACGGGCGGGTTCACTACATCAACCTCGTCACAGGCACCGACCCCGAAGACCCTTACACACTTGTGCTCAGACACAACGCCAACGGTGACGACTACATGAACGGCGCTTATGTCGCGCGCTCTCTGGTGGCATTCAGTTTGCGCGAACTTCCTGACACCCAGGGCAAGACGGTTGATCTTACGTTGAAATACGACACCCGCGACGGACAGAAATCCGTAAAGTACAAGTACTGCAGCGGCAAGTCGGAGGACGAGACTCAGAAGCAGTCTGTGCTCAAGGGTGTTGACCTGAACCTCAAGATTAAATAAGTGAACGAAATTTGCATTGTTTCTTGAGGACAGATCCAAAGAGATATGCAGATACGGGAACAAGAACTCATAAAATCTTCGATACGGGGAGACGCTGACGCACGCAGGGCATTGTATGACCGCTATGTTCAGTATCTCTCCGCTGTCTGTTCCCGTTACATCACCGGCCGTGATGATGTGAAGGATATCCTTCAGGAAGCTTTCATAAAGATTTTCCGTTCGCTTGGTGGATTCGAATGGCGCGGCGAGGGCTCGTTGAAGTCATGGATGACGCGCATCGTCGTCAATGAATGCCTTAAATTTTTGAGAGACAATCGAAAACAGAATATATTCGTGGCAACGGCACAGCTGCCGGATGTGCCTGACGGGGATGACGATGGAGTATCCGTCGAAGACGTGCCTCCGGAGGCCGTGCATTCGATGATACGCGAACTTCCAGATGGTTACAGAACGGTCTTCAACCTCTTCGCCATCGAGGGACGAAGTCATCGGGAAATCGCGGAAATGCTGGGAATCAGCGAGGCGACGTCGGCCTCCCAATTTCATCGGGCGAAGAAGATTCTGGCGAAAAGGATTCGGGAATATGTCGCAGGCGTGGAAGGGTCTTGAGACAACGAAAGCTGGAAAATGAGAAAGATATAAATTCATTATAGAGATTATGGCGGAAGATTGGCTGAATAAGATACGCGAAAGTCAGGCGGATTTCTCCGAACCGGAACCGGAAGGGCTCTGGGCGGGGATTGAGTCGGGGCTTGCTGCGGAGGACGTCGGGGCTTCGGTTGGCAGGACATCGCGTGAAGATTTTGCGGTTTCGCGCAGACGGACAGTTCGCTGGTGGTGGGCTGCGTTGCCGGCCGCTGCGGTGGCTGCATTGGTGCTGTTCCTTTCCGTTCCTGGGCATCGTGACGCTTCGGACGACCCGTTGATGACTTCTGCGCTCTCTGAACTCAAGTCTACGGCTGAGCCTTTTGATGTTGTCCCTCAGAATGTCGAATCTTCCGTTCCTGCCAATCTGTTGGCATATTCGGGTACGCTTTTGGCTTCCGACACGGAGGTCTGGAGGCCTTCAGACGCGACTGCGGATGATGCCGGCAGTGCTTCCGAAGAGTTCCCGAAACGACAGGAAAACTCTACGTGGAATAATACTCCCAGTGACAGCTCTTCAGAAACCAGTTCTTCAGAAACCAGTTCGTTAGAGAATAGTTCTTCAGAAACTAGTTCGTTAGAAACCATTTTATCGGAAAACTGGCCTTCGGAAAACGATAACCCTGTCCTCAAAACACGCCGGAGAGGTTTCAGCTTTGGTCTCTTGACCTCGAATGTGGCCGGCAGTCGCAGTTCGGTTTCCAAGTATGCGGCGCTATACGGCTCTACAGTTACCAAACAGATTCACGGATTCTCTGAAACGAGGGCGGATTTTCCTGACAGTCAAGGATATGCAGATGTGATGCAGAGCAATTCGAGCAACGAAATCTCCTCCACTGTCAAAAACTGGCAGCCGATTCAGGTCGGGGTGAGTGTCGCATATTCCTTCACGGACAGGCTTTCCATAGAAAGCGGACTGACATATTCCTGCCTCGTCTCGGATTTGTCTTCAGGCACGCCATCCGGTAACTATGACATTCGTCAGACACTCCACTACATCGGCCTGCCATTGGCCTTGAGATATGATTTCCTGAAAATAAAGGGATTCAGTCTATATGCTTCGGCCGGCGGTCAGATGGAAAAATGTGTTGCCGGGAAAACTCGTACGGACTATTTCGTTGACGGGAAAAAGGTTTCGTCGGAGAACGGGCGCATAATGGTGGAGCCTCTGCAATGGTCAGTCAACGCATACGTGGGGGCGCAATATAGTTTCAACCGTCTGGTCGGGTTGTACATCGAGCCGGGCGCAGCCTATTATTTCCGCAACAGTTCTCCCGTAAACTGCATCTACAGTGAGCGTCCTTTCAATTTCAGTTTTCGGGCCGGACTGAGGTTTTCATTGTGAATATGAGGCGTGCCGATAGAACGTGTGAGGCGGAGTCATAAATGTACGATAATACTTAATAAAAATAAAATCAAGTGATTATGAAAAAGTTAGTTTTTGTGATTTTGAGTGTGGCCGTGCTTTGCAGCTGCGGAACAGGAAAGAATGTTGATGTGTCAAAGGCGATTCTTGGAGACTGGGAAATCGTCGAGGCCGGCGGCACAGCTGTTGAGTCTGGCTTTGACAAGGCTACAATTTCATTTGACGGGAAGGGCGGTGTCCACGGAAATACGAGCATCAACTATTTCTTCGGCGAGTACAGCCTGAAGGGCGACGGTATAAAGTTCGGCAATATCGGACTTACCAAGATGTTGGGGCCTACGCCGGATGTCGAGAAGGCTGTTGTCGATGGACTCAACACCGGAGTGAAAGTGAAGTTTGAGGATAATGACAATGCGGTAGTGCTTTCAAAGGATGGCACTGAGGTCCTGAAACTAAAGAGAACTGAACTCAAGGAGGACGAGAATGACGGCACGCCTGTCGAAAGTGCAGGGGAACCGGTTGCCGCAGACCAGCCTGCTGCGGTGGCTGAATAGCTGGAAATAACCTTGCTACTCTCTGCTCAGACAATGGACGGGGAGCATGTTTGCTTTGTTGTAGTTGTGCGATAACTCGGTTTTTAAGCCACTTGTCGCACAACTATTTTATTTATTATTGTGCGATAACTCGATTTTTTCTGCGATTTTGAGTATTGAGAGGCCGTCTGTTGAGATTGTGTGGCAGGAGGTCGCTTCGTATATGGGCTCGCGCTGGGAGAGGAGTTGGATGATGCGCTGGTGGAGCTGCTGTCTGTGGGTGTCGGATGAATTTTGGGGAGTTCCTTCGGATGAGCCAACGGGAACGTTTCGATGGGCGGCATCGCTTGTAGCCGTGTTGCTGTTGAGCATAGGGCGGGTTGTTGATTCGCTTTCGAGACGCCGGAACAGTTCATCTGCGGATGTTTTGAGATATATGCAGAATGTGTGCTCTGCTACAAGTTCCGCGCATTCAGGAGTGGTGAGCGTGCCACCGCCGAGGGCAAGAATCATTTCTTTGGCTTGCGGATAGTCTGTTTTGGGGGAATCTTCGCCCGGTTCCCCGGCGGCATCTTGGTTTGGCTCTGATGAGGATTCCTGAAACAGAATCTCCGTCAGCGCCTCCAGCTCCATCTTTCTGAACGCCGCCTCTCCGTCGCTTTCAAAAATATCCCGGATGCTTCGTCCCTCACGCTCCTCGATGTAGTCGTCCAAATCCACGAAAGGCAGGGAGAGCAGCCTCGACAGTTCCCTGCCGACGCTGCTCTTTCCGCATCCCATCATTCCTGTCAATGTTATTATCATCAAAACAGCGTTGGTTCGTCATCTAAGTTGAGGTCCAACGGCTCGTCCGGGCTTACCTGCACGACGGTCGCCTCGCTCTTCACCTCGTCCTTTGCCTGAGTCGCAGGAACTTCCGGTGTGTCGGCCGCGCTATCAACGCCTTCTGAATCGTCTGTCTCCACGGTCTCATCCTCCGGCTTTACGAGCGGCTCGACAAAGCGCACCTTCTTGACGTCCATCGCGCTGACCTTCTTTCCCTTTGCTGTCAGCCCCTTCTTCGCTATGAACTCCTCGGCATCGACCTTCTCGGGCTCGCGGTGCGCGTGCTTTCCTCCAAAGACAATCTCGAATTGCGGATGTCTGTCCTTGCTCAAGGCTACAAGATACGATCCTTTGCTGTCCGCGATGAACGGAACGGGGGTGTTGTCGCTCACATCGAAAGAGAACCTCTTGACATAGAATGACTTCGCTGCCTTGTCGTAGTAGAGTGCGGTGAATGTCTTGCCGACCTCGTATTTCTCTATGAGGAGAAGTTCTCCCTGGTAGCGGCTGCTCAGGTCGAAACCTGTGGTGTAGTAGGTTCCGTCCTTGAACACCGCGAGAATGTGGTCTCCGGTGTTGAACTGTCCGAGATACTCTCCGCGCTCTTCGTCGTTGAGCTTCTGGATGTCGGCGTCGAACCAGATGTCCTTGCCGCCGATGGTCGATGCTCCCTTGGACTTGAGCGCAATCTTCTGCACGGCGTTCTTCTTCGCCACGACGTTTCCGCGAGAGCCTCGTCCTTTGATGTCGAGCTGCGAGAAGTCATATTCGTCGATGAGCTTCTTCAGCTTCGGCTTCGCCTTGAGATAGACCTTCACCGTCTCTGCCTCGCCGTTAGGATTGACCGTAAGCCACTGAATTAAGGAACCGGGCGTGCCCTGCGTGATGTCATAGTCCTTGTCACGGGTAATCGAAGTGAGCGCAAACCTCTTCGCGTAGCTGACCGGTCCTTTTCCGTCACGGTAAATCACATTGTAAATCGTCCGCTCATCGCCACGGTTAAACAGCCCTACATAGAGGAAATCCTGCCCTACATAGACCTTCTCCCCGACCTTCATCACCTTGTACTTGCCGTCCTTCATAATCACGACAAATTCGGACATATCCGAGCAGTCGCAGACGAACTCCGTATTCTCGTCCTTCTTCAGCCCGATTCCCACGAATCCCTCGGCACGGTTGGCGTAGAGTTTCGCATTGTTGTTCACGACCTTAGTCGCGGCGATGCTCTCGAATCCTGTGATTTCCGTATGCCTCGGCCAGTCCTTGCCGTATTTCTTCTTGAGGTTGCTGAACCACCTTATCGTGTATTCCGTGAGGTGTTCGAGATTGTTGCGTACCTCGTCCATCTCGTCCTCGATGCTCCGGATCTTTTCGTCAATCGCCTTCGTGTCGAACTTTGAGATCTTGCGCACAGGCTTCTCGACAAGTTTGAGAATGTCCTCCATGAGGATTTCGCGCTTGAGAAGGCTCTGATATTCCTTCATCTTCGCAAACACCTCCTTCAGCTGGATTTCCCATGTCTTAGCGTCGTCCTTTTCGAGAATCTTATAGACCCTCTGCTCAAAGAATATGCGTTCGAGAGAATTGTAGTGCCAGTCGCTTTCGAGTTCGCCGAGACGAATCTCAAGTTCCTGGCGGAGAAGGTCTTCCGTGTGGAGAGTGTCATAGCGCAGGACTTCATCTACCCCGAGGAACTGAGGCTTCTTGTCGACGATGACGCATGTATTCGGGGATATGGAAACCTCGCAATCCGTGAATGCGTAGAGCGCGTCAATCGTTTTGTCCGGAGAGACGTCGTTCGGGAGATGAATCAATATCTCCGCCTTCTCGGTGGTGAGGTCCTCAATCTTGCGAATCTTTATCTTACCCTTGTCCTTCGCCTTGAGAATAGAGTCGATCAGGAGGTGGGTCGTCTTTCCGTAGGGGATTTCTGTGACGGCGATGGTGTTCTTGTCGATTTTCTCGATTTTGGCACGCACCTTTATCACTCCGCCGCGCCGTCCGTTGTTGTAACGCGAACAGTCCGCGTAGCCGCCGGTAGGGAAGTCCGGGAGAATCTCGAACGGCTTGTCCTCCAGTATGGCTATCGAAGCGTCAATCAGCTCGTTGAAATTGTGCGGGAGAATCTTCGAGGCAAGACCTGCGGCGATGCCTTCGGTGCCCTGCGCGAGCAGTAGCGGGAACTTCACCGGAAGTTCTACAGGTTCCTGGTTGCGACCGTCGTATGAAGTCATCCACGGGGTCGTTTTCGGATTGAACACGACTTCCTTGGCAAACTTGCTCAAACGCGCCTCGATGTATCGCGGAGCGGCGTTGGCGTCTCCTGTGATGATGCTTCCCCAGTTTCCCTGGCAGTCAATCAGCAGCCCTTTCTGACCGAGCTGTACGAGGGCGCCCCCGATGGATGCGTCACCATGGGGGTGATACTGCATGGCCTGTCCGATGATGTTCGCGACCTTGGTGTAGGCCCCGTCGTCAATCTTGTACATTGCGTGAAGGACACGCCTCTGCACAGGCTTCAGCCCATCGACTATGTGCGGCACAGCCCTATAGAGGATTGTGTAGGACGCATAGTCCAGATACCAATCCTTGAACATTCCGGACAGTTTGAAATGCCGGCTGTCTTCCCCGAGAAGTTTGTTAAACTTCCCGGAGGCCTCCCCATCGGGAACCTCGGCGTCGTCGTCATCCGAAAGTTCGGATTCCTCTCCGTCAGCGTCCATTGCCACGTTTTCGCGTTCCTCGTCAGACGAGGCCATTTCTGCGGAACCATTGTTCCCGAGTTCTTCGTTCTCCGGCGTTTCCAAATCGTCTTTCTTGCTCATAATCAGTTATCTATTTACCATTCGTAACCGAATCTCTTCAGTTCTTTCTTGCTCTCCCTCCATCCGTCATCGACCTTGACGAAGAGGTTGAGGAAGACTTTCTTCTGAAAGAAATCTTCCATATCGATGCGCGCCTGTGTGCCGACCTTCTTCAGCATAGCACCACCTTTTCCAATGATGATCCCCTTCTGGGATTCCCTCATCACGTAGATGACGGCGCTGATTTCATATCTCTCCTCACCCTCATGGAATTGCTCCACAACGACCTCGCAGCTGTACGGCACCTCCTGCGAATAGTTCAGGAAAATCTTCTCGCGGATAATCTCAGAGGCGAAAAAACGCAGGTTCTTGTCCGTGAACACGTCCTTGTCGTACCACGGCGGAGCGACAGGCAGGGCGGTGACAATTGCATCGTAGATGTTGTCGAGGTTGAACCTTTCTTGTGCGGATGCAGGGAATATGGTCGCGTTCGGCAGCCTTTCCTTCCACCAGGCCATCAGTTCCAGCACCTTTTCCTGAGTGCTTATATCTATCTTGTTGATAACCAACACAATCGGGCATTCGAGCTTCTGGAGTTTAGCAATCCATTCCTCGTTTTTGTCCGGCTTCTCCACGGTGTCTGTCACATAAAGGATGATGTCCGCGTCTCCGATTGCCGTCTCCACGAAATTCATCATGCTCTCTTGTAACCTGTAGTTCGGCTTCAAGATGCCCGGGGTGTCGGAATAGACAATCTGATAGTCATCCCCGTTCACTATTCCCATAATCCTATGCCGCGTCGTCTGTGCCTTGGCCGTCACAATTGACAGTTTCTCGCCGACAAGGGCATTCATGAGAGTGGATTTGCCTACATTCGGATTACCGATGATGTTGACAAATCCAGCTCTGTGCTTTGTGGTTTCCTTATTCGTTTTGTCTTCCATAGTCACTCAAAACCGAAAGGATGAAAGCCTCCTCCCATCCTTCCATTGCAACTTGTACGCGGCCTAAATGTACGCGCCCATCTTGAGGATGTTGACCTCGCCCTCCGTGAGGTATCTCCAGTCGCCCCTCTTGAGGTTCTTCTTGGTGAGTCCCGCGAAATAGACCCTGTCAAGCGCTTTCACGTCGTAGCCGAGCGATTCGAAGATGCGGCGGACGATGCGGTTCTTGCCGGAGTGAATTTCAATTCCTATCTTGCGGTGATCATTCTCCTCGATGTAGTCGAGGGCGTCTGCCGCAACATCTCCGTCAGAGAGTGTCACACCTGCCATAATCTTGTCGTAATCCTCCTGAGTGAGGTCCTTGTCAAGCGAAACCTGATAGATTTTTTTCTTGTCGTATGCCGGGTGCGTAAGCCTTTCAGCAATCTCTCCATCGTTGGTGAACATCAGCACTCCGGTGGTGTTCTTGTCGAGACGTCCGACAGGGAACACCCGAGCAGTACACTTCTTGAGAAGTTCCATCACTGTCTTCTCGGCGTGCGGATCGGAAGTCGTGGTCACGAATCCCTTCGGCTTGTTCATCACAATGTAGACCTTCTCCTCACCGTGAAGCCTCTCTCCGTTGAAGCGGACATCGTCCTTGGTGACGTTGATTTTTGTTCCGAGTTCAGTGACGACGTTTCCGTTGACTGTCACACAGCCCGCGAGGATGAAGTTGTCGGCCTCGCGCCTTGAGCATATTCCGGAATTTGCGATGTATTTGTTCAGACGGCACTCCTCCTTGAACGGAATTGCCACATTGTCGTTGTCAGACAGCCTTTCGTTTTCGAATGCTTTTCTTCTGTCAATCATCTGTCCGATTCCGCTCTCGTCCTCAGAGCGGAACATCGGTTTCGGTGCCGGACGCTTCTTGCCGCCTTTTGCTCCCATCTTTCCGCCGAATCCAGGTTTTCCTCCCGGAGCAGCCTTCTTGAATCCTGGCTTTCTGTCGCCGCCGAACGAAGGCTTCCTTCCCTCGCCGTATGACGGTCTCCTGTTTTCGCCGAAATTGCGATGCTCACCGGATGGCCTTTCTCCGTTGAAAGACGGTTTCCTATCGCCATAAGAACGATGTTCCCCGTAATTATTTTCTCCATCTGATGATGATCTGTATGGCCTTCTCTCGCCGTCCGGCCTTCCTCCGAACGATGGTTTTCTGTCTCCATACGGGCGTCTGTTGCCTCCGAATGACTGTCTGTCACCGTATGACCTGCGCTCGTTTCTTTCTCCATTTTCGCCGCCTTCTGATGAACGGTACGGTCTTGCCGGCCTGTCACCAAAACTTTTTCTCTCGCCATACGGCCTGCGGTTTTCTCCGTAAGGGCGATGTTCCCTCCTTTCTCCGAAGGATGATGGTGTGTCGGATGATGTCATATATGGACGGTCATCCCTCTTTCTTGTGACGATGCGGCGCCTTCCGCCGTTCTCTGAACCTGACCTGTAAGGTCTTGAATCGTTGCTGCCGTACTCCCTACGGCCTTCGCTGCTGTGGTCGTTGCCACTCTTTTCGTTGTACTCCATTAGTTTGTGCCTTTCGGCGTTTAAAAATTTATACTCTGACTCGCGTCAGTCTGTTTATTTATTATCTGTAGGGACATTATTTTGTCAACTTGAATATATATGTAATCGTCCCGTATTGTTTTATCTTCGTCACATCCGTCGTCTTCGAGAACTTCGCTGACATTGCAGCATTCCTCGCAGCATTCCACAATGACTTGTCAGTGACAGTGGTCCCGTCAAAGCCAGGAATGGCCTCTATGACCTTTCCGTTCTGATCAACGGCTATCCTAACAACGACCGTGCCTTCCTTCTGTATGTTGTAGGCCGGCCGCGCAAGATGCCCCACAACGCTGCGTCCCTCAAGCCTTGCATTCGGCTCACCGGAAACTTTTCCGCGCTCGACGTTTCCGCCTGCATGTCCTGTTTCAAGTTCGTCGCTTGCCGTGCGGGCTGTCTGTGGTGCAAGAGTATCCTTCGCATCCGGGTTGTCGGCGGCATGGAACAGCGCTCTTTTGTTTATTTCCTTCTCGCGTTTGGGCTCATTCACCTCCACATCACCGTCAGGTCCCACTGTCGCCTCCTGCGCGACGTTCTGTTTTGTCTCCTCCAGTTGTGCCTTTGACATCTTCACAATCTCGTCCGGTCTTGTCCTGTCCGGTTCCGGCGACTTCAAACTCGTCCGGCTCCATCTTTTTTCCGGCTTCCTTATCTCCACCTCCGGTTCGTCGAAGTCAATCAAGATCTCCTCTCTCTCCGGTGGTGGCGGGTCCAGATATGTCATTCCGGCAAAGCACGCGCAGGACAACGCAGCGGCATGAAGCACCAGCGTGAGGCCAATCCCGGCCACACGTGACAGCTTTCTCTGCTTTTCCCTGTCCTGTTTGTACTCTTCCATTATTTTAATTCCATATTTAACGGAATTTTTATTCCGGTTGGGTGGCCATGATAACTTTATAGTGATTGCGTTTTGCAATATTCATCACCTGCACCACTTCCTTGATAGGAACCGTCTCGTCCGCATAAATCGAGAACGTCGGGTCTTCTTCTCCCTGAAGCAGGTCAATCAGGTCATCCTCCACTTCATTGAAAGGCACAGGCTGTTTGTTCCCGTTGATATGATAGGTGTAGACGTCTTCGCCGTGATCCGCAATCGACACGCTCACCGTCGCTTTTGCCGACACCTGCCCAGTGCTCTTTGGAAGCAGCAGCTTCAGCGCGTTGGGATTGATGAGCGTCGATGTGACCAGGAAGAAAATGAGCAGCAGGAACACGATGTCGGTCATTGACGACATCGAGAATCCCGAGTCCACCTTTGTTGTTCTTCTTATAGCCATATCTCTAAATCCCTAAAAATCAAAGTTCTATTCCTTTCCGCTCTCCGCCGGCTCGTGCAGGAGATCCATGAAGTCGATGGTCACGGATTCCATCTTGAACACGAGGTCTGAAATCCTGGAGGTCAAGTAGTTGTAGGCGAAATATGCGAGGATTCCGACGACAAGACCGCCGACGGTGGTTACCATCGCCTCGTAAATACCTCCGGCGAGAAGCGATATGTCGATGTTGCTTCCGGCCGTGGACATATTGAAGAATGCGCGAATCATACCGGTCACCGTTCCGAGAAATCCGATCATCGGAGCACCGCCGGCGATGGTCGCCAGCATAGGCAGACCCTTCTCAAGCCTTGCGACCTCAACACTGCCCATGTTCTCGACGGCTGTCTGGATGTCTTGAAGCGGCCTTCCGATTCTCTCAATGCCCTTCTCGACGAGCCTTGCCGAAGGTGTATCATACCTCTGGCACAGCGAAACCGCCGACTTTATCTTTCCCTCATGGATGAGGTCCCTGATCTCATTCATAAAATTCTTCTCGACCTTCCCGGCCTTGTGAATCATCCACCATTTGCTTGCAAAAATGTAGACCGCAACGATTGAGAGCAGGAGCAGCACAATCATGAGCCATCCGCCGGCCTTGGCCAACTCAAAATAAGACATCTTCACTTCCTGCTGCACCGGAGTCGGAACAATCTCCGAAACCGTTGCCGCCGTGTCCGCAATGCTCTGAAGTAAGCTTAATGACATATCCCTTAAATTTTAAATTTTTTCAAAAAATCCGAATAACCCGCAAAGATACAAATTTTCTCGAAATTCCGACGATGAAATTTGATGCGGTCGCGGTTTGGTTTGTCATTCATTTCCTTGACATCGTATCACCTGATAATGATATGTTAGAGAAAATGCGCACATTATTTTCCAATTATCCGGAGGTGGCTTTGTCAGCTCTTGGATTTCCGAATGAATGGGAGAACGAACCGCTATGGACGCAACGGATGTAAGTGCTCTTACTCAAAGTCCGTCCACTCTTTCTTCAGCAGGAATTCGAAGAGTCCGACGGTAAGGATGCCGTTGTCATCTATCCATGGTTTGATGTCATCACGGACTACAATGATTTTTCTGAACGCGTCATTGATTCTTAGAAGCGAGGCAGTTTCCTGACGGCGTTTCTCATCATCCGGAATCGTAAGGGCGGACTGGATATAGTATCGCTGGCTTCCCGAATTGGCTACAAAGTCAACTTCCAACTGTTTCCTTTGCCATTTCCCATCATCTGAAACACTGCGCTGTTCAAGAGCTCCGACATCGACATTGAATCCTCGAATCCTTAGTTCGTTGAAGATTATGTTTTCCATTATGTGAGTCTCCTCAAGCTGCCGCATACCAAGTGCCACGTTGCGAATGCCGACATCGGTGAAATAGTACTTTGCCAGCCCTTTGATGTATTTCTTGCCTTTTATGTCGAATCTTACTGCCTTTTCCAGCAGAAATGCATCTCTCATATAGTCGAGGTAATTATCGATTGTCGCCGGACTTATAGAAGATTTGATCTCCGTCTTGAACGTATTGGATAGTTTGGTAGGGTTCGTCGGGGTGCCGATACATGATGCTGTGGTGTCTGCCAGTCTTTCAAATTCCATGCGGTTCTTTATTCCTTGACGTTCAATTATGTCAATGAGATACACGCTCTTATAGAGATTTGACAGGTAATCGGTCCTCTTCTTTGGGCTGTTAATCGAAAGAATCAGGGGCAGGCCGCCATAGGTGTAGTAGTCTTTCCAAGCCTCGTTTGCAGAAAGGTTTGTTCCTGAGCAGTATTCGGAAAATGACAGCGGATAAACCCTTATTTCATCACCCCTTCCTCTGAATTCGGTCACAATGTCGCTTGACAGAAACTTTGAATTGCTGCCAGTCACATAGGTGTCTACATTTTCTATTCTGAGCAGGCTGTTCAGAACATCCTCGAACCGAGGAACGAGCTGGACCTCATCAAGCAGGACATAATGGAGCCCATCATCGGCTATTCTGGACTTGATTTCTTTGTAAAGGGTCATAGGCTCGCGGAGCGGTTCATTTTCAATGTCATCAAGTGCAATGCGTATGATGTGGTCTTCCTGAACACCATTTGATATCAGATGCCGGTAGAATAACTTGAACAGAAGGTAGGATTTTCCGCAGCGGCGTATTCCTGTCACGATTTTTATCAGTCCGTTATTCTTTCCGTCAATCAGTTGCTTTAGGTATTGCTCACGTTTAAGTTCCATGTTTGCATCATAATTTTGGCAAAATTGCCAGTTTTGTGACGCAAAGATAGCCATTTTGAACGATATCTCAATGCTCTATTTCACAAAAGTGGCAAAATTGCCACTTTCGTGAAATAGAGCAGAACTTTATTTTTCGCTGCCGAGCAGGCATTCGAGCGGGTTTGGGTGGCGTGAGAGGTCGGAAAATGAAAGTAGGAAGAAAACCACTTCGTTTTCCTCCTACTTGATTGTACCCGGAGCCGGGATCGAACCGGCATGCCTTGCGGCACTGGTGTTTGAGACCAGCGCGTCTACCGATTCCGCCATCCGGGCAACTGTGTGCGCGTATTCCTGTTGTGCGTTATAGTCTAACTTTCGGAACTGCGCGTCGATAGACTCCTTCCGTGAAAGGACTGCAAAGGTAGAAAAAACTTGTGACATCGCAAAATCTGGAAATATATTTGTAAAAGAATAAAACAGCATCTAAATTTGTCGGTCGGTTTCCGGAAGAAAGATCATTGTGTTTCGGAAGGTAGATAAATGAACGAAAAAGTGAAGTGCAGAATAGTGCGTGCGGAAGGACTCGATCCGCTTTTCCCGTTGTTGGAAGACTTCGGGACGGTTTGGATTGTCTGTGACCGCAATGTGTGGGAGCAGGTGGGAAGTCCTGTGTCTGAGAGGCTGCGCGGGGGGCACGCCAATTCGGGAGATGGACTGTCTGTCTGCAATAAGTTGCTGGGAGTAAGCATTATAGATGCTTCTGAGGCGAATAAGACAATGGCAACTGTTGAATCTGTCGTGGGGGATATGCTTGAGGCCGGAGCCGACCGAAACGTCCTTGTTCTTGGCATAGGCGGGGGCATAACCACCGATCTGGCAGGTTTTGTCGCCTCCATATATAAAAGAGGTGTCCGCTTCGCTTTTGTCCCGACCACTCTCCTCGCACAGGTCGATGCTGCAATAGGTGGAAAAAACGGCGTCAACTTCCGTTCCTATAAAAATATGATTGGGGTAATCCGCCAGCCGGAGTTTACCTATATATATAATGAGTCGCTGAAGACACTCCCGCAACGTGCTTTCCTTTCCGGAGTCGCCGAACTGCTGAAGACTTTCATCATCGCCGATGCCGATGCCTATAATGACGTTGTCGGGCGCCTGAAGGCTTGGAAGGCAAATGAACCCGATGCGGACTGCTCGTCTGAAAAAGACGGTGAACGGTCAATTCCGGAGATAGGAGATCTCGCTGCGCGGGCTGCGGAAATCAAGGCATCCATAGTGGAACAGGATCCGGAAGAGCATGGCCTTCGCCGGGTGCTTAACCTCGGTCACACCTTCGCCCACGCCATAGAGAAGCTCTCCTCCGGAAGATGGTCCCACGGTGAGTCCGTAGCGGTTGGCATCATCTTGGCCGCCCGCCTTGCAGAATCCCTATCCGACAAGGTTACGGACAGCGATGGCCTGCCGTTCATCTGTGAAGAAGGCCTGAGAGTGCGACTTGAAAGAGACTTTAAGGCGATTGGCCTCCCGACTGAATGTCCTTACGCGCTGAAAGAAATGTCCGATGCCATGTCAAAGGACAAGAAGGCCGAAGGCGACAGGATAAACTTTATCCTCCCTGCCAAGATAGGTTCCGTCAAAATTGTGAAAATAAATATACAACAATATGATTTGTACAGTACTTCAGAATAAGAACTTCGATGAGCTGTTGGCTGCTCTTGACGAATGCCTGATGGCAGAAATAAGGCTTGACAGTTGCGGGATCAACGAAGACGAAATAGACGAAATCTTCTCGACGGCCGACATCCCGCTGGTGGCGACATGCCGGATTGCGGAGACGGCAAAGAAGCATCCTGAGATGAGTCCGGTGGCGGTGGCTTCCCTCTGCGAGAAACGCCTTGTCGCAGCCATCAAGGCCGGTGCCTCATACGCTGACCTTGAAATCGAGGCTCCCAAGGAAAACGTCAAGAGAATCAAGGCTGCCTGCACAGACAATGGCACGCTTCTCATTCGTTCATTTCATGATTTCAACGGCACCGATTCCATCGAAGCGCTCAAGGCAGTAGTCGAAAAATGCGTCTATCATGGTGCGGACATCGTAAAGGTTGCCACGACAGCAAATTCCGAAGACGACGCAGCCCGTGTCCTTTCTCTCTACGACGACCCGTCGGTTCTCGTTCCTCCGCAGACCGGCAGGCACACGACACCGGCTCCTGAGACCACCGAAGGCAGGCTCATAGCATTCTGCATGGGCGAGAAAGGCAAGGAATCAAGAATGGAATGCCTCAAGAAAGGCGCTCCGTTCACATACGCCGCTCTCAACGAAAAAGAAACGGCCGCTCCCGGTCAGCAGATCGCTTCCGAGATGTCAGAAAAGCTATATGGAAGCCTGCCTTTCTTCGACGCCGACATCGTGGCACCGTCATCAAAGAGTTTTGTCCAAAGAGCCGTGATTGCAGCCTCCCTCGCCGAGGGCACGTCACGCCTGCGCAACTACACCCCGTGTGAAGACTCTGAATCAGCGCTACGAGTTGCCGAGGCCCTCGGAGCCAAGTTGCTACGCGAAACTGCCGGGGACGAGACGAATCTCGTGATAACGGGAATCGGCGCAAAGGAGGGATGCCTGTCTGAACTCGAAAGACTCAATGTCGGGGAATCCGGACTGCTTGCAAGGCTTATGATTCCTCTCTCGGCAGAACTGTCCGCCGGGCAGCCGGTGTGCATAGATGGCGAAAAGACTCTATCGGGCCGTCGCCTTGCCGGTGTGAACGGGATAATGACCGAGTTTGGAGTCAAAGTTACGGACAACGACGAAAAGCTCCCTATAAATATCAGCGGTCACCTCACTCAACTCAAGGCCGAGGTCTCCGGCGAGAGCGGCTCGCAGCTGATTTCCGGACTTCTGATGGCCATGCCGCTCGTGGACAAGAACATGACCCTGCTCGTCGAGAATCCCAAGAGCATTCCTTACACTTTCATGACAGCCGAAGTTCTCAAAAAATTCGGCGTCAAGATTTCCAATGAAATGCTCGGAGGGCGTGATTTTATGGAGTCCGACGGCGACTGGTCGCTTTGCACCGAAATGATATTCAAGGTCCGCGCCGGACAGAAATACACGGCCGCCGATTTTGACATTGAGGGAGATTGGAGCGCGGCTGTGCCGGTGATGGTCGCCGCCTCTGTTTTCGGAAAGGCCTGCATCGACGGGCTCAGCACCAATTCTCTTCAGGCCGACATTGCCATAATGGACATACTTATGGCTGCCGGAGCAAGCATCACTCAGCTGGACGGTGACGAGGGAGAAATCCACGTCCAACAGTCACCGCTGCTCGCTTTCGAGGCGGATGCCTCACATTGCCCCGATCTGTTCCCGTGCGCGTCCGTTCTTGCTGCATTCTGTCAGGGCAAGAGCCGGCTCTATGGCGTCAGCCGCCTACGTAACAAGGAGAGCGACCGTGCCGCTGCAATTGTTGAGATGCTGACGAAAATGGGTGTCGAGGCTGTGATTGACGAGGCGGCGGATGTGCTTGTTATCACCGGACATTCACTCGCGTGGAGGCTTCTGAACGGGAAGCTTCTCAATGGCGGCAAATACAGTTCGCACCACGACCACCGCATGGTGATGGCTCTAAAAGTCGCTTCTCTCGGTGCGGACTCTCCGATAGAGATTGACGACGAGAGTTGCGTTTCAAAGTCTTGGCCAGAGTTTGTTGAGATGTTTGTGGACTCGGTCGTGAAGTGATTGTCCTTTATATTACTCAAGTTTCGCAAGTGCGAAACACCATTTTTGAGCCCTTGTGGCGAGGGTAAGTCCTCTCCCCGAGGGAGAGGATTTAGGAGAGGGGTAACGTGGACAGAAAAAAAGTGCGTGGGATTTGAGAGTTTGATAAAAGAGATAAGTTTAATATTTGCAATGAGTTAGAATACTTGCGAAGCTTGAAATATATTATATGCACAACAGTTTCGGAGAAAAATTCAGAATCACGGTTTATGGCGGCTCTCACGAGCCGAAACTCGGTGTCATAATCGATGGCGTGGAACAGGGGCTGTCGCTTTCGGAAGATGATTTCTCCGAAGATATTGCCCGACGCAAGCCTGGAGCAAAGGGCACGACTGCAAGAATCGAATCCGACATCCCATTGTTGACGGGAATTCTTGACGGAAAGACTTCCGGAGGCCCGCTGAAAATCGAGTTTGAAAACCGGAATATCCGTCCGGGAGACTATGCCGAATTTGTCGATGTCCCACGCCCGGGGCATGTGGACTATGTGACTCATCCTCAAAGATATGGCGTAATCTCTGCCCGCCAGTTCCCACCTTTTACCGGCGGCGGCATATTCTCCGGGAGGATGACTCTCGTCCTCGTCGCTGCCGGTGTCGTGGCCAAGAAGGTCCTGGCTGTCCACGTCCCTGACGCTAAAATCTCCGCTGAACTTGTGAAGGTCGGAGGAACTTCCGACAAGTCCTTGTGGCAGGGCCTTATTGAGACGGCTGTTGCCGATGGGGACTCTCTCGGTGGAGTTGTTGAGTGCCGCGTGAATGGGCTTCCCGTAGGGCTCGGTGAACCATATTTCGATTCTGTCGAGTCGCTTGTGTCCCACGCGATGTTCTCCATCCCCGGGGTTCGTGGTGTCGAGTTCGGAGATGGTTTCACCGCCTCTGATATGCGCGGTTCCGAGCATAATGATCCTTTCGGAGAAGACGGGAAGCTGACGAAGAACGGGGCTGGAGGAGTCAACGGCGGACTCACCAACGGCAATGACCTTCTCTTCCGCGTGGCCTTCAAGCCAACCTCAACCATACACAAACCGCAGACTACATGGGACTTCGCTCAGAAGCGTCTTGTAGAACTCTCGGCAAAGGGGCGTCATGACGCCTGCTTCGCCCTCCGCACCCCAGTCATAGTTGAAGCCATGACCGCTGTGGTCCTCTGCAATCTCATATAATCGGTTCATAAAATTTGTGTAAAATTGCGATGTTCCCTATTGCGATTTTAGTGACGATTCTTTAACTTTGTTGCTTGTCGTACGTGTTTTGTCGGCAAGGTTAGAAAAGTGTAGGCTCTGTCTGGCATGTTCATGCCTTATGGTGGTGGAGGTCTATTTATATTTATATACTTCAATAAGCGTAACAATGAGTGAACCGATCGTTAAAGTCGAACATTTGTCACATCGTTATAGTGTGCAGTGGGCAATCCGTGACATTAGTTTTGAAATCGGACAGACGGGAACCACCGGGCTTCTCGGGTCGAATGGTGCCGGAAAGTCCACGACAATGAACATCATTTGTGGAGTTCTTTCCCAGACTGACGGAGAAGTCCGCATAGACGGAATAAATCTGCGGGAAAACCCTGTCGAAGCCAAGAAGAATATAGGATTCCTTCCTCAGAAACCGCCTCTCTATGGTGACCTTACGGTGGATGAATATCTGAAATATGCGGCTCGGCTGCGCCGTATGGAGTCTTCTAAGATTCCGGCAGCGCTCGAGTCCGTCAAGGAACGCTGCGGAATCGCTCATTTCAGCAAGAGGCTGATAAAGAACCTCTCCGGAGGCTACCAGCAACGCGTCGGCATTGCTCAGGCAATAATCCATGACCCGAAAGTGGTTGTGATGGATGAGCCGACCAACGGGCTTGACCCGAACCAGATTCTTGATATCCGCTCTCTTATAAAAGATATCGCCCGTGACCGTGCGGTGCTGATTTCAACACACATCCTTTCGGAGGTGCAGGCAATCTGTGACAACATCATGATGATAGAGCATGGCTCCCTTGTCTTCAGCGGAACAATCGATGACTTCGACAACTACATTGAGCCTGACACGTTCATGCTCAGGTTTGAGCATGCTCCGGACGAAGAGGAACTGAAGTCTGTTCCTGGAGTTACCGACGTGAAGAGTGTCTCCGAATATGAGCCGCGCTACAGGGTGTGGTTCGACGGAGACCGCGAGACTATGGAAAGAATGGTGCGCGAGAGTGTCGTAAAAGGATGGGGACTCATTGAGATACAGCTTGAAAAGTCTTCGATGAACGAAATATTCGCACAGTTGTCCGGCCGTAAGAACTTGTAGCATGAAGACGAAAAACGTAACACTGAGCATTGCTGCGAGCGAACTTAGGCTGATTTTCAGCACTCCGGTGGCATGGGTGATGCTGACAATCTTCACGGTTCTCTGCGGGATGACTTTTGCCGATGTGGTCAGGCTGCACGTCGAGACTCTCGCCGCCGGCCGTCATATATCTTTCCTCACGCAGTCCATCTTCACTTCCGATGAACTCGGGCTCTTTCCCGAAGTGAAGGGTTACCTCTATCTGTTTATTCCTCTTGTGTCAATGGGGATGATAAGCCGCGACCTTGGAAGCGGAACATATAAGCTTCTCTATTCCTCGCCGGTATCTGACCTGCAGATGGTTGCAGGGAAATTCCTTGCGATGGTCGGCTACGGTCTGTCAATGATGGCAGTTCTCACCGTCTTTGTCTGCTACGGCTGCTACGCAATCGTAAGTCCCGATGTCCCCCTTTTGCTATGCGGAATGCTCGGATTGTTCTTCCTCCTCTGTACCTATTCTGCGATAGGCATATTCATGTCGTCCCTCACTTCTTACCAGGTTGTGGCCGCCCTCGCGACATTCGCTCTGCTTGCGGTGCTTTCAAAGATGAGAGATGTGGGGCAGGACACTCCGTGGATACGCGATCTGACATGGTGGCTTTCCATCGACGGCCGCTGCGAGACATTCATCAGCGGTCTGGTGTGCAGCGAGGATGTCATATATTTCATTGCCGTCACGGTTTTCTTCCTTGGCCTTACTGTCCTTCGTATATCCAACCGAAGACGTAGCTGCAGGACTGCGGTCCGGATTCTTTCATACACTGGAGTGACCGCACTGCTCGTCGCCGTCAGCATTGTCTCTTCCCGTCCGTCGTTGATGGGTTTTTGTGACGTGACCGAGACCGAGAGTCAGACCATAACCATTCCGAGCCGTGAGGTTATGAACTCAGTCGAGGGACCGGTGGAAATCACTACATACGCCAACATCCTGGACGAGGAAGGGTTCTACCTCGGCATCCCTTCGATGACGAATTACGACAGGGCCTACCTCAAACCCTACATTCGTTTCAAACCAGACATCCGGCTGAAGACCGTTTACTATTGGGCAAATGCCGGGAGCAAGGCGGCCGGCCGCCGTTTTCCCGGACTTCCAGACGATCAGAAGGCAGAAAGGATTGCGGACGTTTACGAGATGGACTTTGACCGTTTTCTTTCTCCGCAACAGGTTACGCGGCTTGTTGATTTGAGCGGAGAGGGATACAAGACCGTACGTCAGATAAGGCTTGCTGACGGCCGCACAACCTTCCTTCGTTATTTTGACGATTCACAACGCCAACCGGGAGAGAAAGAAATCACTGCTGCGTTCAAGAGACTCGTGTGGGGTTCCGTGCCTGTGGGCTTCCTTACAGGTCATGGTGAAAGGGACATCCGTCGTGATGGTGACGCTGACTATAATGCTTTTGCGGCGTCGCGAAGCTTCCGTCATTCTCTGATGAACAATGGCTTCGATGCGGTTAACATATCCCTTGGCGGAGGGAGGACAATTCCTGACAGCATAAAAATACTGATAATTGCTGATCCGAGGGAGCGGATGTCGGAGGAAGAAGTGGCTGAAATACGCAGATATATTGACCGTGGCGGCAACCTCATCCTTGCTGCAGAGCCGGGGCGCCAGGCAAATGCCAACGATATCGCCGCGATTTTCGGTGCGCGTTTTCTCGACGGACGCCTTGCCGTTCCTCCTGGAGACAGCAGGCAGGATTTGATTCTGGCCGATGTCGCGAAGGCCGCCTTCAACGAGATGCCAGCCCTCGCGCAGATGAGAAACCACGGCTACAAGATTACTATGCCGGGCTCTGTCGGCATAAACACGGACGGCGTCAGCGGTTTCGACTGCGCACACATGCTTCTGAGCGCCCGCAATACGTGGAATGAGTTCCGGACGACGGACTTTGCCAACACCGTGGCCACTCTTGACTCTGCGGACGGCGAGAAGGAAGGTTCACGTGCGGTCGCAGCGATGCTTACCCGAGCCATTGATGGCTGCAGAAGCCAGAAGATTATCCTGCTCGGAGACGCAGACTGCTTCAGCAACGCCGAGCTCATGCGCGACCGCTACACCGTGTCATCCGGGAATTTTACTCTGATCTACCAGATTTTTCACTGGATGAGTGACGGAGAATATCCTGTGGATACCCCGAGGAAGAGCGGAAGCGACAAGAGTATGCGTGTCGGAATAGAGCAGATGCCGGCGCTCAAATGGATTTTGGCCGTCATTCTTCCACTTCTGATGCTCCTCACGTCATTGCTCATAATAATCCGTAGAAAATCGAAATAGAAGATGAGAACAGTTTTTAACATAGCAAAGAATGAACTTCGGCAGCTTTTCTGTTCGCCGATTGCGTGGATTCTTCTCGTGATTTTCTACGTTCAGACGGGTCTGAAGTTCTCTGAGACACTCACCGGCATAATCCGTTTTACTTCACTCGGGCTCACTGCGAGGGAAATCACATCGCAGTTGTTCAGCGGCACTTGGTCAGGAATATACCCTGCCGTCCAGGCGTGGCTTTATCTCTATATTCCTCTTCTTACTATGGGGCTTATGAACCGAGAGAAGACCTATGGTACCGACCGTCTGCTGCTTTCCTCTCCTATTTCGGGACGCCAAGTCGTGCTTGGAAAATTTCTGTCGATGGCGATATACGGTCTTGTGATGATGTCAAGCCTAATAATCCAGATAGTTTTCTGCACATTCACGGTAGATCATATAGATATAGGGCCGGTTCTTTCCGGATTTTTGGGGCTGTATCTCCTTCTTCTGGCATATTCGTCCATAGGAATATTCATGTCGTCCCTCACGAGCTACCAAATCATCGCCGCTGTAGGGACTGTGGCAGTTCTGTTCGGAATGAACTGGCTCACTGGCGTCGGACAGGAAATACCGATTCTGAGGGAAATTACCTATTGGGCTGGAATATCCGGACGCGCGGGAACGTTTATTCGTGGAATGATATGTAGCGAGGACGTCATTTATTTCCTTGCCGTCGTCAGCCTTTTCCTATGCCTCACCATACTTCGTCAGCGGCATGAGGTGAAGTCGGAAATCCGTTCGAGAAAGTTTCGGGAATATTCCGTCGTGGTGCTTGTGTTCTGTGCAGTGGGATTCTTCAGCAGTCGTCCGTATGCCAAGTTCTACCTGGACACTACGGCTACAAAATCCAACACGCTGACGGCCGAAAGTCAGGAGGTGATGAAAAAACTCGACGGACCGCTTACAATAACGACCTATGTCAATTTGCTCGGAAATGATCTCTATACGGCTCTCCCGAGGAATTACACAAGGGACGTGGACCGTTTCTCGTGGTACACCCGATTCAAGCCGGAGATAAGGATGAAATATGTCTATTATTGGCATGAGTCGGAAAGTAATCCTTTGAATAATAAACGTTTCGCGGGGCTTGATGCCGAAGGAAAGGCCAAAAGGATGGCTGAAATATGCCGTGTAAACTACAAGCGTTTCCTTACTCCCGATCAGATCGGTGACTTCGAGTCCCGTTTAAATCTCAAGACCGAAGATTATCGTTTTCTGCGTGTAATCGAGCGCGGTGATGGTTCCTCTTCGCGGCTTAGGATGTATGAGGACCAGGAACGGCATCCGGGCGAGATGGAGATAACTGCCGCGATGAAGCGCCTTGTCTGCGATGTCCCGAAGGTCGGAATCTTGACCGGTCACGGGGAACGCGATCCGTTTGGTATCGGGGACAATGGATACTTCACATTTGCGAGCAGCTATACCTTCCGTCATGCGCTTGTGAACCAAGGCTTTGACGTTGATACGGTGAATCTGTCTGAAGGCGGCGTTCCGAAAGATGTTTCAATCCTTCTCATAGCCGACCCCAAGGCTGACTTCTCCCCTTCGGAGGTGGAGGAAATCAGCCGCTACATAGCTTCCGGAGGAAATGTCTTCATCGCCGGCAAACCATATAACCGGGGACGGCTCGGAGGCATTATGGATCAGTTAGGACTTCGTTTCATTGACGGGACACTTGTGCAGGAAAGTTCTTCTCATGCTCCTGATCTGATTGTCGCTGACATCGCTCCAGATGCAGTAAGGACATCTCCCGGATATGCCGCTTACATCGCGAAGAAAAGCTGCACCGTCGGCATTGGCACTATGGGTATAGACACGACAGGGGCTTCCGGCCGTGGATTCCATGCCGTTGCCGTGATGACCACGGATTCCCTCTCTACCGACACCACCCGCGTCTGGAACGAACTTCAGGTCAGAGATTTCGAAAATGACACCCCTGTCTTTAATCCGGAAAGGGGTGAGAAGATTCAGAATAGGACTCCGATACTCGTATCCCTCGAACGCGAGGTCGCAGAAAAGTCGCAGAGAATCATTGTCCTCGGCAATGCGGACATGATTGCCAACGGTGAGCTGATGATGTCGCGTCAGGGAATAAATGCCGCGAATTACAGCATAATAATGGAGTCGTTCCGTTTCCTCAGCGACGGCGAATTCCCGATTTACGCACCACGTCCCTCAGGAATGGACAATGCCCTCAGACACATTGACCGTTTCTCAAAGAAACCGATAAGGTGGACTTTCGGAGCCATATTGCCTCTGATTCTTCTACTTCTCGGCTCGTTCATAATCGTCAGCAGGAAAAGCAGGTAATACCCAATCTCTATGTCAAAGGAAAAGTTTTATACAGACAGGCAGACGGCCGGGGATCTGAATCTTCTCGGGAGGTTCAGGAAAGACTCGATTATCAACATATTCGACAGGACAAGAACCCGCTGCGGACGACAGAGGCTAGAGGCCATGTTCCGTTCTCCGCTCACGGTAGCTTCGGAAATAAATGCCCGCGCGGAGCTTGTCGGTTGGTTTCGGGGATGCGGTGCAGAGATGTTTCTCACGGAGGAAGATGTCGAAGCCGTCGAGTTCTATATGGGCTTCCGTCCTTCGTCTGGAAAGGCAGGGGCGCTTGCGGACATGCTGCTGTGTCGTGCCAGGCAGATTGTACTTGGGGTGCCTTCATGGCAGAAGGTGCTTGATGGGATAGCGGCGGTGTCGTCTGTGATTGTCCGTACTGACAAGCTGCTGTCATCGCTTCCCACAGAGTGCTGCCCGATTACAGAGGAGATCGGAAAGTTCAGGAAGGCATTCCCGGAAGCATTTGTCCGTGAACTTGAGACAGTCGGTTCTGGAGAACTTTCTTTCAAAAAGGCCGTTTCACTCGATCGTAGGCTTAGGGTAGGAAAGCGTGCACAGATTGGAGGGATGATGGAACTGCTATATGATATGGATGTCTGGATTTCAGTCTCGTCAGTCGCGGCCGACCGGGGGTTCTGCACCGCTGAGGCCGTGGATTCTAAGGACAGTTTCATAGAGATTGAGAGTGTTTACCATCCGGTACTCAAGTCTGCGGTTCCCAATGATATCCGAATGGATAGCCGTTCAAACGTCTTTTTCCTCACGGGGGTGAACATGGCGGGAAAATCTACGTTGATGAAATCAGTGGCGATTGCCCTTTATCTGGCACAAATGGGCTTTCCCGTTCCTGCGACCGCGATGCGCTTCACTCCTATGGACGGACTCGTCACCTCAATCAACGTCTCGGACAACATCAGTCTCGGTTACAGCCACTTCTATGCGGAAGTGCTGCGTGTTAAGGGTATAGCTGAAAAAGTCGGTGAGGGAAAGCGACTTTTCATCGTTTTCGATGAACTTTTCAAGGGCACGAACGTGAAGGACGCCTATGACGCCACTCTTGCGGTGACTCAGGCTTTTGCGAAGCACACGGGCTGTCTCTACATAATCTCGACCCACATTGTCGAGGTGGCTTCTGCCCTTGAGGAAAGCTGCGGCAACGTCCGCTTCCGCTGTCTTCCGTCCGAGATGGAAGATGGCCGCCTTGTTTACCATTACAAGCTTCATGACGGCATATCCTCCGACCGCCACGGAATGACCATCATCCGTAACGAACATATCCTTGATATATTGAAGGGAAGCGACGTTCCGATCGGTGATTGCGAGCGTCTTTAGAACGGGAATGCAGAAGTCGGAAATATATAACTATTTGGATATATGAGCTTTATAATAGATAAGCAAACACTTGAAGACCTCGGGATATTTTCCCGCAACAAGAAGACGTCGATTTTCGCCATATACGATTCGACGCGGACGAGGGGAGGCTCACGCATGCTTGAGGAAATGTTCGCTAATCCTCTTGATAATGTGGGGCTCATTTCCCGCCGCTCATCCGTGATTGCGTGGTTTCGCGACAATAGGATAACGTTTCCTTTTCCGAAGGCACTTCTTGATGCATCTGAACAGTATCTTGCGGTGACGGACGAGCGCACAATGCTCTCCGGTGAGAAGCATCCGTTCCTGAAGTCGATCGAGCGCATTGTCCGGAAAGACAGCCAATTGGAGCAGATGGTTACTGGAATCGGTGCGACTGTGAGGATTTTCGGACTTCTTGACGTGTTCATGTCCGGGCTTTCTGCGACAGGAGAGCTTGAAAGCCTGTTCCCGGAACTTGGGAAGGCGCGAAAGACAATCGCTGATCCCGATTTTTCGCCTGTGCGCGCGCTCGCCGGCAAGAAAAAACTGACGGTTACGGAGGCGTCCGACATTGACGGAACGTTGAGGTACAGGCATCATGACAAAGTGCGTCTGCTTTTGGATTTTGTCTATCTTCTTGACGTCTACATATCTGTGGCAGGAACAGCTTCCTCAAGGGGATTCGTTTCAGCAGAGGCTTTGCCTAAGGAAGACAATGTGTTGGAACTCAAGGATGTGTTCCATCCGGCTTTGGCCCATCCTGTATCCAATGACCTGAATGTCACCGGCGACTGCAATGTGATCTTCCTCACTGGCGCGAACATGGCCGGCAAGTCAACCTTCATGAAGACTCTCGGCATCGCGGTCTTCCTCGCGCATCTCGGGTTTCCTGTCCCGGCCAAGTCAATGCGCTTTTCCGTGCGCGACGGCCTTTTTACGACAATCAATCTTCCGGATGCTCTGAACCGGGGCTACAGTCACTTCTATGCCGAGGTTCGACGTCTGCGAAAGGTTGCACAGACCGTCCGTCGCTACCCGCATACAGTCGTGATTTTCGACGAGCTGTTTCGCGGGACCAACGTCAAAGACGCCTTTGACGCCACAGTTGCTGTCACAGAGGCATTCTCCGAGATAAAGGGAAGCATCTTTCTCATCTCGACCCACATCATCGAGGCCGGAGAGGAACTGAAAAAACATTGCGGCAACATATCATATCTCTATCTCCCGACAGAAATGGACGGGAGCAGACCGGTCTACACTTACAGATTGAAAGAGGGGATAACCTCCGACCGTCACGGTATGGTGATAATCCGGAACGAAGGGATATTGGACATATTGCGTTGATAATATACCGACATTTGGGGATTGCCGTAATGTCCCCGATTGTCTATTTTTGTAAATCTTTGCGGAATATGGCGATGCCTTGTCCGCATGCAGTAGTGTACGTGTATGAGTGTCCTTAATTTGAAAAAACGTACTGTTTCCTTTGCCATTGTGGCGACTCTGACGCTTCTTTACGCGGCAGGATTGGCCGCGCAGGGCGTCCAGGGGGGGGCAGGATTCGTAGCAGGCCGGGTCACTGACAAAATGACCGGAGAACCGCTACCGGGGGTGTTTGTCCTGTTTCAGGGCTATACCTACGGAGCGATGACAGACGACAATGGCTACTATTCGCTCAAGCGTCCGGAAAAGGGCGGAATCCTCGAGTTCTCTTGTCTCGGATATGAGACCAAGCGTGTGAAGATCAACCAGCACGCGAAGATGGACGTGGCGCTTGTGGAGGCTAAGGAAAGTCTGGATGATGTCATAGTTACGGGATATGCTCCAATCCGTAAGGAAGGCTTTTCTGGAAATACCACGAAAATCAAAAAAGATGAGCTCATAAAGGTCAATCCGAACAATTTCATATCGGCAATCCAGACATTCGACCCTTCTTTCCGAATAAAGGAGAACATAAGCGCAGGCTCCAACCCGAACTCCGTCCCCGATGTGACCTTGCGTGGACAGACCAGCGTATCTTCGCTTGATGCTTCGGACATATCCAAGCAGTCACTCAGCGGAAGCGCTAACCTCCCGATATTTATACTCGACGGATTTGAGGTAGACGTCCAGAAAATCTTCGACCTTGACCCTACGCGTATCCATAGCGTCAACATTCTCAAGGACGCGGCGGCCACGGCACTCTATGGCTCACGGGCAGCAAACGGAGTCGTTGTCGTCGAACTCCGTTCCCCACAGGCAGGTCAGCTCCGGCTTCAGTATAACACAACACTCACCCTTGAGGTTCCTGACCTATCGTCATACAACCTTATGAACGCGAGCGAGAAACTTGAGGCAGAGAGGCTTGCCGGACTTTACGACAGCTCGACTCCTTGGGTGGATTCCTACACGGACGGATACTATCAGAGGATGAATAACATCATCCGTGGCGTGGACACCTATTGGCTCGCACTCGGACTGCGCAACTCGTTCAATCAGAGACACGCGATCTATGTAGACGGCGGAGAGAACGATGTGCGCTGGGGAATAGAACTTAACTATTCTGGGAACAATGGCGTCATGAGGCATTCGTCGAGGAACGTAACCGATGCCGGGTTCTATGTCGACTACCGCATAGGCAAGTTCCAGATTAAGAACAAGGCAACATTCTCGTTCAGCGGCAGTTCCGACCTTCCCTTCAACTCGTTCAGTGACTATTCCCATCTGCAGCCCTATATGAGGGTGTATGACGATGACGGGAACTATCTGCGTCGGCTCGAAAGCCTCGACGGCTATTCCGGCTCACTTGTGAACCCTCTGTACGAAATCAACAACTATCGGAGCTACAGCAAGTCGGAGTACAACGAGATCATAGACAACCTTCTTGTCAACTGGGATATAATCAAGGGATTGCGCCTGCGTCTTCAGATGTCGGCTACCATAAAGCGCAATAGTTCCGAGACTTACAAGGATCCGGCCTCGTCATCCTACGGTACGGGAAATCTCGCGCTCAACGGAGACAAGAGCACGACTTCAGGGGATAGCAACAAGCTCGACGGCACGCTCCAGCTGATGTACAATGCCAGTATCAAGGGGCATAATCTGAACCTGAACCTCTCGACCAACATCCGCACGACCAAGTACGAGACCGAGTCCGCTTCTTATCAGGGATTTCCAGGTGGTGACCTCACTTCTACCAACTATGCCTCGCAGATTGTCGGCAAGCCCTCCGTGAGCGACAGTCGCACAAGGCTCGTTGGCTTCCTGCTCACGGGTAACTATACCTGGAACGACATCTACTTCGCCGACCTCACGGGACGTCTCGACGGCTCCTCCGAGTTCGGCTCCAATCGCAGATGGTCGATGTTCTGGGCAACCGGGGCCGGTATCAATATCCACAACTACGATTTCCTCAAGAAAAACCCCGTGATTTCCACCCTCAAATTCAGGGCATCCTACGGACTCACGGGAAAGACGAACTTCTCGCAGTATGCCGCCCGAAATCTCTACAACCTTGACACAAGCTCGTGGTTCCCGACCGGCTATGGCGTGTTCCTCTCGCAAATGGGCAACCCTAACCTGAATTGGGAACGCACCTACCAGCTTGACTATGGCGGTGAGCTCGGACTGTGGAAGGATAGGGTACATCTCAAGGTTTCGGCCTACAGTCAGCGTACTGTGGATCTCATTACCGACTTTGCGCTCGCCTCCTCCACCGGGTTCTCGTCGCATAAGGAGAATATGGGCGTTGTAAAGAACAACGGAATCGAACTTGATCTCCGTGTCCGTGTCTACCAGGATCGCGACTGGCTACTGTCAGTTTTCGGAAACTTCGCCAGAAACCGCAACACAGTCGTCGAGATTTCGGAGGCCATGCAGGCCTATAATAGGAAAGTCGAGGAGATCTTCAAGAATTACAATCCGGCGACAACTTCAGACAGCCAGTACTCGAAGCCCTACCTAAAGTACTACGAGGGAGCATCGATGACCGCAATTGCCGGTATGAAGTCCCTCGGAATCAGCCCCTCCAACGGAAAGGAAATCTTTCTCAAGCCCAACGGTGAGGTTACCGACAAATGGGCGGCGGAGGACTGGCAGGTAATCGGTGACACCGCCCCGAAGGGCCAGGGATCCTTTGGTCTCACGGCGGCATGGCGGCAGTGGTCCATATTCACCTCATTCCTCTACCATTTTGGTGGCGACGCTTACAACAGCACGCTCGTTGACTATGTGGAGAACGTGAATCTCTCGAAGGAAAACGTTGACCGTCGAGTCCTTCTCGAACGCTGGCAGAAGCCTGGGGACATCACCACCATGAAGGACATCCGGGACAGAAATGTCACCACAGGCGCCACCTCACGCTTCGTCCAGAAGGACAACACATTGCAGTTTAGCTCTATAACCCTGAGCTATGACTTCAAACCAGAACTCTTGCGCAAGGCACACATCGGGATGTGCCGCCTCTCCCTCGTTGCAAACGATATTTTCTACCTGTCTTCGATACGCCGTGAACGTGGACTTTCGTATCCATATTCCCGTTCGTTCAGTTTTTCGATGAATATTTCGTTTTAAGTAAGAAGTTGGCTATATGAAAAGGATGTATTCAAGAACACTGCTCATTTTCACGACGGCCGTTCTAGCCCTCTCGTGCGATTGGTTGAATGTGACTCCGTCCAACGCGGTTGATGAGGACGACCTCTTCAATACAGGCTACGGCTGCCGCAACTCTCTTAATGGTGTCTACCTGAAGCTCGGAAGTACAGACCTCTACGGGCGAAACCTCAGTTGGGGATTGCTCAGTTCTGTTGCCCAGGAATACCTCACCGACGACTCCGCCCAAGGCTCGAACGCCGCGCAGATATGCAAGGATGGGGCGGACTTCGTCTATAACTCTTCGACCACACGTCCGATTATCGCCTCGATTTGGGAAACCTCCTACTCGGTGATTGCGAACTTGAACAAGATAATCGAACATATAGACGGAATAGATGTCCGTGAATTTGCATATGGTGAGGACGAGCGCGGACTCATAAAGGCCGAGGCATACGCCCTGCGCGCGATGTTGCACTTTGACCTTCTGCGGATTTTTGCTCCTGCCCCGGCGACCAACCCGTCCGGGACCTATATTCCCTATAGGGAGGAATTTTCTTCCTCTATAGGAGAAAAACTATCCGTTAAGTCCGTGATTAATAAGGTGCTGCGCGATATCTCCCTGGCAGAGCCGGTTCTTAGGAAATTCGACGTCGAGACGCATCCCGAGGCAATGTATGCCAGCAAGATGACGGAGCCTACCACTGAAATGAACGCCCGCTATCGCTTCGACAGCAAGATTTACATCGATGATATGGGGCAGTTCTTCTGGTATCGCGGGTGGAGGATGAACTATATGGCTCTGATGGCACTGAAGGCACGCGTCTGTCTTTACGGCGGCTCTGGTTTCTACCCAAATGCCAAAGCTGCGGCATACGAGGTCTATGACGGCTTCTACCGCACTAGAAAATGGGTCGGGTTCACCTCGCAGGACAATGTCGTGTGCCAAAAAGACTCACGCTATACAAAACTCTCCGATGACGTACTTTTCGGCGCCTACTATCGTACTCTTGCAACTGATTACGATGCCTCGCTCTTCGGCTCCGACAACAATGTGAAATACCCTCTTGCCAACATCGACGCTCTCTTTGCAAGCGATAACACCGGCCTCTACAAGGACTGGCGCATGGATTACACGCTCGCGAAGACAAATTCGTCAAACACTTCGTGGTATACACTCAAGTACAGTGTCTCCACCGAGCCTGAAGTGTCTGCAATCGAGAATCCTATGGTTCCAGTCATACGCCTGAGCGAAGTCTGCTACATCTTGGCCGAGATTGCCGCATCGGAGGGAAAGGTTTCCGAGGGAATCGCATATCTTGAGACTGTCCGTAAGGCCCGTGGTGCGGAACGTTCGCTGTCCTTGACCGTCACCACCCCGGAGCAACTGATGGACGAGATTGTGTTGGACGCGAGAAAGGATTTCTTGTGCGAGGGAAATATGTTTTATATGTATAAACGTTTGAATTATAGGGAATTGCCGAGTTCGTCGCACCCTGGAGCGCAGAAGGATGCCTCCGCTGCATATGTTTTCCCGATTCCGACCTCCGAAAGTCCATTCTAATGGAAATACACCTCCATCAGAATGGGCGTATGCCTGTTTAACCCCACTCGCTTTGCGACAGATGGTGGTCTCTATCAAAAATGGAATTATTATGAATAGTATACAAAGAATATCAATTTTGCTCGCATTCGGTGCCGCTGCGTTTGTCGGCTGCAAGGAGGACACGCTCAAGACCTATAGCGGCGAGAATTATGTGCATTTTAAGCCTGACGCGAATGATGTGGTTGCGGCTGAGTATAATTTCGCGACGGGGGAGACCACCAGAGAGACTGAGTATAGTATCCCTGTTGATGTCCGGCTCTGGGGCTTTCTTCCGGAAGACGACTTCAGTTTCACGACAGAGATTGTCGCCGACGGGACTACAGCCGTTCCTGCCGACTATGTGCTCCACCCGCAGCAGACCTTCAAGGCGGGGGAGGCCGAGGGCAAGTTTCATATTACGGTAAGGCGCCGAGAGAAACTCCTCGCCACCGACTACAAAATCGTTGTGCGGATGATTTCTGCTGACGGGGGGCATGTCGTGGCTCCATCGGCATACACAACGGTCACGATAAGCGTGAAGGACGACCTCAGTTCCCTGAAACCGCAGTGGTGGGCAACGACGCAAGCTCTCGGAAGCTATTCCGACATCAAGTTTCGTGTATTCAACATCTATCTCGGTCGTTTTCTCAAGAATCTCAACGGCTACACGGACATCACATTCAAGGAAGAGGCCCTGAAGTTCAAGGTCTGGTGGAAACAACAATGGGACGAGGGCAATTACAGATATTATGACACCGACGTTGCCACGCCTCTCTACGACACAATCCCTGACTGATTAGATAACGCGATATGAATATAAAGAAATACCTCTCTCTTTCTCTTGTGGTAATCTTTGCGGTCTCCTGCATGACCGACAAGGGTAGCTACGACTACGCACAGACAAACGAGGTCACGTTCAAGACCGTCCTTGAAGGCTTCACATTCACCTCTGGCGAGAATGTCGAGATCACGGCTCCGGTCGAGTTCTCTGAACCTTTCTCGAGTGATTCGGAGATTGACAATGCCTTTGAAATCAGCTGGTACATAGGTAAGGAATGCGTGGGGACAGGTTATAAACTGAAATACAGTTTCGATAGGAGCGGCGGCTATTCCCTGATTCTGAAGGTCAGGAACCGCAGTACCGGCGAGACCTACCTCAGCGGAACCTACCCGATAAATGCTAAAAGCGCGGTGGGTTGGGGCTGGATGGTCTTGAGTGCCGACAAGGACGACAATTCTTGTCTGTCGGTCATTTCCCCGCTCACCAACCATGTCTATTCCTCTCTTGAGAAGGATATCGAAGGGGGGCTTGGTACAGGTCCGAAGTCCCTTAACTACTACTATGTCCTCGGCTCAATCTCCGGATCATATATCTCCGGACTTCCGAAGGTCATCGTAAACCAGTCTAGCGGCACCGTCACCATTGACGGCAACACTCTTCAGAAAGACAAGTGGCTGCGCGATGAGTTCGAGAATGGCTCCGAGCCGGAACCGGACCTTACGCTCAGTGCCTTTGCCTGGAAGCAGTCCTACTACCTGATTTTCTCGGCCGAGGGCAACGTCTACCTGCGCTGTATGCCGATAACGGGTGGTTACACCGAGATTCCCTACTACAATACCTACTCTTCCATGCCATACAATTTTGACCGAGAGGTGCGCATAGGCGCTGTGGCTCCGTTTCACAATGTCACCTATTGGGCCGCAGATGAGGAGAATGTCCTGATGTACGATGAACTGAGCTCCCGTTTTCTAGCCTTCGTGAAGGGAAACTACGGTGACAGTTACGATTCTTACAGTCCCAAGGTCGTCTACTTCAGCTATTATGATGCCGGCGGCGAGTTTGACCCTTCGGTTCCCAAGGTTGACAATCTCGGCTCCGGCACTAAATGCCTTGCTCTCGGAGCCTACGAAGTTGTGGAGACCGATCCGGAAACCAAGGCATTGGACTTCTATCCGACCTACGTGGCCCTGCTGGACTACGGGGGAACGGGCGACTACCACGTCTACGAGTTCACGGTGCACCCTATGGGCTCCCGCAGCCATACGATTACGGCAAACACCCACACACCTTTCTCTGGGGCATCCATCTTGACGGCAAACTCTATTGTACTGATGTCCACGAACTTCACGAAGAATCCTTACTTCTACTTCACCGATGGCGGCCGCAATCTCTATGTCTACAGCATGGACGCCCGCGAGCACAAACTTCTCTACACCGCCTCTTCCCGCATCACCGGCATATGCCCGAGTCCCGTAGACTGCCCGTTTTCCAACTACGGAGCCAATAGCAAGGTCCCGAATTTTCGCCTTGCCCTCGCCCAAGAGGGTGGAAAGATAGGCATAGTCGACGTCGGTTCCTCGAAGATGGTGCGTCTGTTCGAGGGTTTCTCCGCAGATGTGAAGATTGACGAACTCTCCGGTTTCGGTGATATAAAGTCGGTGGTCTGGGCGACTAACTACGAGGGCGAATACTGACGGATATATTTGATGAAGATGATGTATAAATGATAGATTTTCAAAATATTAGTGGTTTTATGTTTAATTCTAAATTTTTCAGACAAATGAAAAGGTTATCTTATTTTCTTTGCGCCGCCCTCGTGGCATTTGGCGCAGCAAGCTGCGAAAAGACTCCAGAGGTCGTTGATTTTCCGGTAGTGGGCCCATTGACTTTGGGGGGAACGTACAACACTTATGCACATGGAAGTCAAGGTTGGGTTGAAGAGGATTTGCTCGGAATATTTGTAACTTCAGATGGAGTGACACAGTCAAACCTCCAGTATGCGCCTGTTGAATTCTCCAAATTGGAAGAAAGCCAGTATGTTCCAGGAATGTATATCTATGGTGACCCTGTGCTTACAACGACATTCAAAGCTGTTGGTGAACAGGCCGGTTTCAAGCAGGGAGAGCACCATGTTTATGCCTACACTCCTTATGCTGCAGGAAATAGTGACTATACGGCCATTGCACTTCCTGATAATAATATTCAGGAATACAAGAAAGGTCTTTCTTCGGCAGATAAGAAATATCTGTTTGCGTATGCAAAACTTGCCGAGCCTCTTTCAGAGTACACGGCTGAGGCTCTGTCTTTCGGCGAATTCAAGTCTCCGTATTTGAATATCACTGTCCCTTTCCCAACATTTGAAAGCAAGGAATTTGCAGCGACAGACAAGGTAACAAAGCTCACAATTACATCAACTGTTGACATTGCGGTTTCAAATGCGGTTATAAATCTGGAAACAGGAGAAATTTCCGGCACTTATGGAAAAACGATTGAGCTGACCTTCCCTGATGGTGGTCTTGAACTTGGAGACAATCCTTACTCTTATCCTACATTCCAGCTTTCCGGGTTTGCTGATTGGGAGACAGCGCAGGTAGCAGACTACACTTTGAAGATTACGATTGCCGGTGTTGAATATACGGCAACTGGTAAGCCTGCTGACGGTAAGTATATGAAGACTGAAGGCAATATCAATATGTGGAATGCTTTCACTGTTAAATAGTCTTCCATTTGCTTGCGTCCGCATTGCCGGTTTTCTTTACATTACGACAGGAACTGTTTGAACGGAGAATCTCCGTGCGGACTCAAAATCCGATAAAATCCGACCCGAATAACTCCAGGCCGGATTTTTTGTCTTATATTTGTGCCACAAACCATAACTGCAAAACAAATGGCCAAGCTTACAGTTCCGCGCCTGAGAGTCGGAGAATCCGTACATTCAGTCCTGTCCGATGCCAACGCATTCGCGAATATTCCAGAAAATCACCTCGACTGCCTGAATTGGGCGGAGGAATATCCCTATAAACCGGAAGTTTCTTTTCGGATTTTCCACAATGACGAGTTTCTATTTCTCGAATATAACGTCCGCGAAAAATGCACCGCGGCGCTTGAGATGACGGACGGGAATGACGTCTATAGGGACAGTTGTGTCGAGTTCTTCGTGCAGCCTGAGGGCGACGGGCACTACTACAACTTTGAGTGGAACGCCATAGGGACGCTCTGCATGTCGCGCCGCACCGGTCGCTTAGACCCCGTTCACGCCCCCAAGTCAGTCCTCGACAGCGTTCTGACGTCCTCAACCTATGGCAGGAAGCCATTTGAGGAAATCAAGGGGGACAATGCCTGGACTCTCCGCATCGCGATTCCGGCGTCAGCCCTTTTCTGCGGAGAACTCAAGACCTGGCATTGCGCTAGTCTTAAGGGCAATTTCTACAAATGCGGCGATGCGCTTTCCACCCCGCACTACATAACTTGGGCGCCGATTTCCACTCCGTCCCCTGACTATCACAGGGCGGAGTTCTTTGCGGAGATAGACTGCGAGTAACATTTTTTTCGGATATGACCTTCCAATCAAACGACAACTGCCTCAAGGGGGCTCCACAGCCTCTTGATCCTCAGGCTGCGGAAAGAGAGACCCGCGTCACCAGAGTTACGCTATGGGGTTCGGTGGTGAACTTGGTGCTCACGGCATTGAAGATTCTTGCGGGCGTGTTCGGGCATAGTGCAGCCATGATTGCCGACGGCGTGCATTCGCTCTCCGATCTCATGAGCGACGTCGTCGTATTGGTGTTCATACGCATATCCTCGAAGGCCAAGGATCGGGAGCATGAATTCGGACATGGAAAGTTTGAGACGTTGGCCACTGTGATTGTCAGCCTGATTCTTATGGCGGTGGCCGCTAAACTGGTTGCCGGAGGTGTGGCGAGCATACGTTCCGTGATTGCCGGCAACGTCCTTCCGAAGCCGGGCTGGATTGCCCTTGCCGCGGCCGCAGTGTCAGTGGTTGCGAAGGAGATTCTCTATCAGGTCACGGTGAAAGTCGGTAAGGAAGTGGACAGTCCGGTGACGGTTGCCAATGCTTGGCACCACCGTTCGGACGCATTTTCTTCAATAGGCTCTCTTCTCGCCATAGGCGGTGCAATGCTGTTGGGCCGGGAATGGACTGTCCTCGACCCGATTGCCTCTTGCGTGATTGGGGTGATGATTGTCGTTGTTGCTGTGAAGATGGCGGTGCCGTCCCTTCAAGAACTTCTTGATGTGTCCTTGCCTGAGGATGTTGAAAGGAGCATTATGGAGACGATTGTTTCCGTTGACGGGGTGAAGAGCGCCCATGGACTCAAGACCAGACGCAACGGAACATCGGTCATAATGGAGGCCCATATTGTTGTGGATCCTCAGATTTCGATTTTTCGTGCTCACGAGATTTCCACCGAGGTGGAGCGGGCTATTAGGGGGAAGTTGGGGGCGCAGACTCAGATTTCTCTTCACATCGAACCCTCTGCCGATGCGGAATAGGGAGCGGATGGCCGCGTTGCATCGTTTTTCGAAGAGGAATATAGCCCAAAAAGATATTCAAATGACATCGTCACGCTCACGGATATCACGTATACGCAGCTGCATGTTGGAATTACCCCGATAGTAGTTCTCCACGATGGAATAGCAGATGTCAAACGGATTGCCGGCCTTGATGTAATCGAAAGCTCCGGACATATTGAAGCCTATTGCGGATATGTGGCGGCCGGGATTGTTCTCCTCTATTAGTTCGAGTTTCAGATGCCCGCCCTCAGCTCCGACCTTGCGTCCATTGCCGTTGTCGTAGATGTTCTCGGTGAAGAATACCGGTGTCGCGTTCTCCGGTCCGAACGGCTGGAACTGCTTGAGTATGCGCAGGAACTTCGGTGTAATCTGCGCGAAACTTATCTTTGCGTCAATGTTCACCACCGGCACCTGCATCTGTGGGATAATCTTTCCCGTGATGAATTTCTCAATTCGCTCGCAGAACGCCGGCAGGTTCTCCTCCCGCAGTGTCATTCCGGCGGCGTAGAGATGACCTCCAAAATTCTCCAGAAGGTCCGAGCAGCTCTCGATGGCCTCGTAGAGGTCGAATCCAGGGACACTCCTTGCTGAGCCGCTAACGAAACCATTGGCTTTGGTCAGTACGATGGTCGGTTTGAAGAACGCCTCCACAAGCCTTGATGCCACGATTCCGACCACACCCTTGTGCCATGAAGGGTTGTAGACGATAGTCGCGTTGCCGAACGAGAGACATTTTCCGTTCTTGACCATATCCAAAGCCTCTTGGGTGTTCTGCCTGTCTATGTCCTTGCGCTGAGTGTTGTAGCGGTTGATTTCCTCTGCCGCCTCGACTGCAGTCTTGTCGTCCGTCGCAGTGAGCAGTTTCACCGCCACTCCTCCGGATTCCATTCGTCCGGCCGCGTTGATTCTCGGCCCTATCTTGAATACGATGTCGTCAATCGTGAGGTGTCCAGGCTCCAGCCCGGAAAGCGATATCATTGCCTTGAGGCCCTTGCACGGGTCTTCATTCAGCCTCTTGAGTCCGAAGTGCGCAAGAATCCTATTCTCTCCGGTCACGGATACGAGGTCGGATGCAATGCTCACTGCAAGCAGATCAAGCAGGGGCTCCAGAGATTCGAACGCTATGCCGTGTGACTGTGCGTAGGCCTGCACGAGTTTGAAGCCGACTCCGCAGCCTGAAAGGTCGTCGAAAGGGTAGTGGCAATCCTCTCTTTTGGGGTCGAGCACCGCCACTGCGGCAGGGAGTTCGTTTTCTGGGAGATGGTGGTCGCATATAATCATGTCGATGCCTTTCTCCGCGGCATACCTCACTCTCTCTATGGCTTTGATTCCGCAGTCGAGCGTTATGATTAGAGAATATCCATTCTCCACGGCCCAATCTATTCCTTTCGTGGACACGCCATATCCCTCGTCATAACGGTCCGGAATATACGAACCTACGTTTGACGTAAGCCTTGACAGGAATGAATATACCAAAGACACGGCAGTGGTCCCGTCAACGTCATAATCTCCGTAGACGAGAATCTTTTCCCCACCGTCCAGCGCTCGTTCGACACGCTCTACCGCCTTGTCCATGTCCTTCATCAGGAACGGGTCGTGCAGCCTTTCGAGCGACGGACGGAAAAAGGCACGCGCTTCTTCAAACGTATTCACGCCCCTCTGAACCAAGAGTTCGGCCAAAACCGGGTCTATTCCGAGTTCAGAAGAAAGCTCCCGCACCTTTGATTCATCAGCGCTCTTGCGTATTACCCATTTCTTTTCCATTGTCACAAAGATACTGAAATAGTTTCAGAATTAAGAATAAATGTCGTAATTTTGTACGATTTGGCGAGGTCTCGGAAGTGACGTCGTCGTGTGGTGAGATTGAAATATATAAACGAAGAGATATGATTACACAGGAATTCAACGAACAGGAACAGCAGCGCCGCGATGCGTTGGGAAAACTTCGCGAACTCGGAATCGAGCCTTATCCGGCTCCGCTCTATCCGGTCAATGCGACAACACGGGAGATAAAGGAGGGCTATGATGCCGAGAAAGGCAATTTTTCCGATGTCTGCATTGCCGGACGAATAATGACCCGCAGGATTATGGGCGCGGCGTCGTTCATCGAACTGCAGGACGAGACCGGCAGGATTCAGGTGTATGTGAAACGTGACGAGATTTGTCCAGGCGAGGACAAGACAATGTACAACACTGTCTTCAAGAAGCTCCTCGACATCGGCGACATCATAGGAATCAAGGGATATGCCTTCATCACCCAGACAGGCCAGCTCTCAATCCACGCCAGGGAACTCACGCTCTTGAGCAAGTCCTTGAGGGTACTCCCTATCGTGAAAGAGAAGGACGGCGAGGTTTTCGACGCGTTCTCGGATCCGGAGCTCAAGTATAGGCAGAGATATGTCGACCTCATCGTGAATCCGCAGGTGCGCGAGGTCTTCATCAAGAGGAGTCAGATAATTGCGACGATGCGCGAGTACTTCAATGCGGCCGGCTGTCTTGAGGTCGAGACCCCTATCCTCCAGGGCATTCCGGGCGGTGCCACTGCGCGTCCTTTCATCACCCATCACAACGCACTCGACATTCCTCTCTATCTGAGAATTGCTAACGAGTTGTACCTCAAGAGGTTGATTGTCGGAGGCTACACGGGAGTGTATGAGTTCGCAAAGGACTTCCGCAACGAGGGAATGGACAAGACCCACAACCCGGAGTTCACCTGCATGGAAATCTATGTGGCCTACAAGGACTACATCTGGATGATGGAGTTTATCGAGAAGATGCTTGAGAAGATAGCCTTCAAACTTCACGGCAAGACTCAAGTCACTATCGGCGACAAGACAGTCGATTTTAAACCGCCGTATCGCCGTCTTCCGATTCTGGAGGCGATTAAGGAGTATGCCGGAGTGGACATCAGCGGGATGGATGAAGCGCAGCTTGTGGAGACCTGCAAGAAACTCCACGTTGAGGTGGACAAGACCATGGGCAAGGGTAAGTTGATTGATGCCATTTTCGGGGAATACTGCGAGGAGCATCTTGTACAGCCGACGTTCATCATTGACTATCCTGTCGAGATGTCACCGCTCACAAAGCGTCACCGCGAAAATCCTGAACTTACCGAGCGCTTCGAGCTCTTTGTCTGCGGAAAGGAACTTGCCAACGCCTACAGCGAACTTAACGACCCTATCGACCAGCTCGACCGTTTCAAGGAGCAGGCACGCCTCAAGGACGAGAAGGGTGACGACGAGGCTATGTACATCGACATGGACTTTGTCCGTGCTCTCGAATACGGCATGCCTCCGACATCCGGTCTCGGAATGGGAATCGACCGTCTGACGATGTTCATGACCAACCAGCCTACGATTCAGGATGTGCTGTTCTTCCCTCAGATGAGGCCGAAGGAAGTGAAATAGGAGTTACTGAAATTTGACAGGAGTTCGTTCCAGGTCATTTCGGCCGGAGCGGACTCTGTTTTTGTTTCTGAAGTTTTGATTTGGCTGAACTTTGATGCCTTTTTGCTTTCGGAGTTGACGAGGTGGATGAACTGTAGACCGGCCCGAAGCGCTCCTCCGTCCTTGGAGGCCTTGTCACCAATCATCAGTGTTTCGATCGGGGTGGTACCAAGGGCCTTGCAGGCGTTGAGGAAAACCTCCTCGCGTGGTTTCAGACCGCCCAGCGCGGGGGACTCCCAGACGGCGTCAAAGTCGGCAGGGGAGAGCCCTATTGCCTCCAGTTTTTCCGTTGTGAAGCAATAATCCGAGAGCACGGCCACCTTGTAGCCCTGTCCGCGCAGTCTCCCTATAAATTCTTTCAGATGCGGGCGCGGGCCGAACTTCTCGTGGATGATCTTCACCTGCAAAGGCATATATGTCCCGTAAAACCACTTCCTGCATCGTTCCGCCCGTTCTTTGGTTCCCTTGCCCATAAGGGAGAAAAGCGCGTCATAGTAGTCCGATGCTTTGTCAAAATGTCTGTCACACAGCTTTTTCCTGCATTTTCTCTCCGCTCCGAGCATTCCGATGTGCAGCGGATCCGCAAGAATCAGCCGCAAAGGGAAATGACGGGACTCGTAAAGAGTCCCATCCAAATCAAAAACAATTGCTTTTAAGTTCTTTTCAAACATCCTATTTTCACGCTTTTAGTAGCCTATATTCGCTTGTAGCCTGTCCGCATCGTTGCTTGACGCGGAGACATCAATAAGAATCCGTAACTACCTGACGACGGACTCAAGCCAATGGGCATCGACTCGGACAAATCCCTCGACGGGACGCACGGACGGGTTGCGGCGGATAATGCCCTCGCAGTCCTCATAGACGTTCCATCCGATTTTCATTCCGACCATCTGGCCTTTTGATGCATAGCTCATGATGATTGCGCGGCCATCGCCCTCTCCTTCGACTTTGTAGAAGTGGAAGGTCGCGGCGCTGATTTCATCGTTGTTCTGCTTTTCCTCAAGTTTGGTCTCCTTGCCGGCGTTTGAAGTCATCTCTCTCTTGGTCACCCACTTGCATAACTCTATGACCGCGTCGTCAAGCCCGGCGTCGAAGATGAGCACCTTTTCCATCAGCTCTCCCATGTCGCGCACGAGCCGGAGAGTGTATCCGCCCATTGCCTTCGTATGGTTGGTGATGGCCTGCATCTGCGTTTCCGAGATTTTCCCGTCCGGCACGAGCCAGAGCATCAGCTTCTTCTGAGGGTCGTGGTAGAGTGTCTCGTACCGCGCCAGATTGACAGTTCCGCAGTGGGGACATTCCCAAAGGAACAACGACCCGTTCTTTACCTTTTCCTTGAGTTCCGGATTATCCGCAGTGTTGATGCTTTTGTAAACCGTGATTTCTGTCGTCTGCCCGCACTTGGAACAGACTCCGTTTGCCTTTGCCGTAAGTGACATATTTTTCTATCAGTTATTTCCTATCAATTATTTCCGCATGTGCCGATTTTCCAACTTTTTTCAATGCGATTTTGACCTGTTTCGCCCTCTTTTCCAAGAATTACTGTTCTTCGGCCCAGATGTAGACCTTGTCGGAACGGCGGAGACGGGTAGCATGAGAAACGGTCGCAACCTCACGCAATCGGTCGGTGTCCTCCGAGAAGTCAATCGGGACGGAACAATATGTTCCTTTAGAGGCGGAGGATACGGGTTTGAGGTCCACTCGGATTTCCTTGACTGTGGTCTCCACCACTCCGGTTGTCGGTCCCATTATGAGAATGCGGTCGCCGACCTTGAGCGTTGCTGACTCAATCAGAATCTCAGCTACCGAGAGCTTTGCAAACCAGTTGGTCACCTTGCCGGTGTAGACTTTTCTGCGTGTGGCGCGGCTGCCGTAGACTTCGCTCCACTCTCCGAGGCGGGCTCCCTGATAGTAACCGTCCCAAAACCCCCGGTTGAACACCTCCGTTAGTTCGGCCTTAAGGGCAGCCGCGAGTTCCGGCGTGTAGTTACCATCTATGACCGCATCTGCCGCCCGTCGGTAGCAAGAGGCCACTTTTTTGACATATTCGGCGCTGCGTGCCCTGCCCTCAATTTTGAAAACCGTCACACCCGCGTCAATAATCTTGTCCATGAACTCGATTGTGCACAGATCCTTCGGGGACATTATGTATTTGTTGTCGACAAGAAGCTGGTTGCCGGTCTCAAGATCCGTGACTTCATAGCCCCTCCTGCAAATCTGGTAGCAGGCGCCGCGGTTTGCCGAAGCTCCGTAGGCGTGTAGGCTAAGGTAGCATTTCCCGGAAATTGCCATGCAGAGGGCTCCGTGGGCGAACATCTCGATTTCCACAAGGCGTCCCGAAGGACCACAGATGTGCTCGCGGACTATTGTCTCGTGTATCTCTTTGACTTGATGGAGATTCAGCTCCCGGGCAAGGACGATGACGTCGGCGAACCCGGCGTAGAAGCGCAGCGACTCCACGTTCGAAATGCTCAACTGCGTGGAAATGTGTACCTCAATGCCCTGGCTGCGGCAGTAGGCTATGGCGGCCATGTCGGAAGCGATGACAGCCGTGATGCCGGCAGCCTTTGCTGCGTCGAGCGTCTCGCGCATCGGCTGGAGGTCTTCTTGGTAGAGGACGATGTTCAGCGTCAGATAGGACTTCACCCCGTTGTCACGGCAAATGCGGCAGACCTCCGCAAGATCGTCGGCAGAGAAGTTGTTCGCCGAATGCGAGCGCATGTTGAGGTTGCCCACCCCAAAATAGACGGAGTTCGCCCCTCCCTGAATCGCCGCATACAGACATTCAAAATTGCCAGCCGGCGCCATTATCTCCAAAGTATGTTTCTGATTTTCCATAAATCCGGGTTATATTGCACCCGCCTGGATGCACAAAACATGCAAATTTACTCAATATTCCATTATTTTCAGCGTGTCGGATAAAAATGACCATATTGGCGGACACTTCTTTTTTTTCACGATTTGACCAAGTTAACAAAACGCCGTCTTTTGCCATCAAAATCTTGCTTTTTGAAAGCAAAAATGGATATAGTTTTTAATAATGATTGTTATAAAATTATACAGTAAATTATTAAATATAATATATTAAATATCAACAAGTTGGGGTGCAAATTTCTTCTCGAAAAGTTTGGAAAGTTCGAGAATTCTTGCGTACCTTTGCCACCGGTACCACAAGAGCGCTCAAGTTCAATTATTAGAAACAAGTCTTATGGAGAATTTTGCATTACTAAAAAACCATCTCCTTTCGTTTGATGATAAGCGTAAGGAGTATGTCAAAACAATTAAATCTCTCGTCTCGCGGAAGACTTATGCTGACGAAATTGCTCAATGCTTCATCCCTTGTGCTAAGAAGATCTTGACCGGTCATTTTGAGGTAAAATACAAAGTGGGCAAAGACGTTCTGATTCGCAAGGTTCAGCCTACAGTCCTGGAGCTGTATTATCACGAGGAGAAAGACGGAGGGTTCAGAGATCCCATCATGTACCACACCGATTACCGCAAGAGGACGGAGAAGAAGGCGAATGGTGAAACCTATTTCAGCCTGACAGGACTTACTGAGTTGCCGTATTATCCAATTGGTAGCCTGAATCCTCACACTTCTGGCATTGATGTGACCTTTGAGAATGCCCAAGAGAAGTATCGCGCGTCATTCCTCATCCGTGCGTATAGCGTTGAATATGAGAATGGGAAAAAGCGTACTGTTGATAATTCCACCGAAATCTACGACGATTTGCTCCTCAACGGCATTTCTCTCGAGAATGCCGACTGGATTGAGTGGATTGATGGCAAGGAAGATGCTCAATTAAAAGAGCGCAACTGGAGGCGGAATGTCCCCGATTACGATAAGGTCAGTGATTCACCTGAACTCTGGGTCAAGAAAAAGGCAACCGAAGGAGAAACGTTCTCAATCGGTGGCGTCCGTTACGCCAAATGTCCACTGAATTGGCAGTTCGCTAAGAAGTAATCCCCATGATACCCGAATTCTGTAGCAACAGAGTATTTTACTCTGCCAAGTTGCCGGAGGCTTGCCCTATAGCGTACCGTTCCATTACCAAAATACTGGATAAATACGGAGTTCCGCACGAGGCGCTCAAGGCCACTAAGGACATCTGGGTGCGGGATTTTATGCCCATTCAGGAGTACCTGGGATTCTTGCTCCGCTATAACTACATGCCTGACTATCTGCGCACGGAAGCCCGTTACCGTGACCTTATCAGCGATCCAGTTGAAGTCTGTGAGGCTAATGGAATAAAGGCATGCCCCAATATCAGTGGGATACGTATGGACGGCGGTAACGTAGTGCATGGTGGGATGAAGGTGATAATGACATCAAAAGTATTCGAGGAGAACCCGAAGATGACGGTCAATAGACTATCCCGCCTCCTTGAAGACCATTTCTCGGCCGAACTCATCATCCTTCCGTGGGACACGAATGAAATCTATGGCCACGCAGATGGTATAGTACGCTTTGTGGACGATGAAACCATCATAATGACGAACTATCATCAGTTCGATCCCAAGATGGCAGCAAGGTTCCGTAACATCTTGAAGGCCCATTTCAAGGTGGTACATGAGCTCAATTACAATGTCGAGCATCTCTCCGAAAACAACTGGGCATATATCAACTGGCTCCAGACCGACAAGGTGCTTATCATTCCTGCTTTTGGCATTCCCGAAGACGAACAGGCCCTGCATCAGATTAAGCGCTGGATGCCTCAATACCGGGATTGCATCGAAATGGCCGATGCCTCCGACCTGGTCCGTGAAGGAGGCTGTCTCAACTGCGCCACTTGGACCATAGACACCCACCAATTACAATCATTACCGTAAAACCATGTCAACACTAAGTCGATATAATATGGAGGTCGATGGAATCCGTCTCGACCCCAACAACGAAGAATTCATGGAGGCGCTTGCTCTTGCCCAGGCAACAGACAAGAACCTCTATATTACCGGGAAGGCCGGCTCTGGAAAGACCTTCTTCCTCAAGTATCTGAAAAGCGTTTGCTCGAAGGATATGGCCATTCTCGCTCCAACAGGAGTTGCTGCCATCAATGCTGGAGGGCAAACGATCCATTCCTTCTTCGGTCTGGCTCCCTCTCTGTATGTCCCGAACGACAAACGTTTCTCAGACTTCATCAAAGCAGACGATGTGGAAAAGGCCAGTGTCCTTGACCATTATACCTTCAGCGGAGAGAAAGCCAGGATTATGAAAGCCCTCGATATGATTATCATCGATGAGGTCTCTATGGTTCGTGCCGATTTAATGGACGCCGTGGATATGATTCTCCGGATGTATCGTAGAAATAACCTTCCTTTTGGTGGCGTCCAGATGATTTTCATCGGCGATGCCTTCCAGATTCCGCCCGTTGTAGAAAGCAAAGACAGTTCTCTGCTGCATCGATTCTATGAGAGTGAACATTTCTTCGATTCCCGCGTTCTCCGAGCCAATCCACCTCTCTACCTGGAATTCAAGAAATCTATCGCCAGAAGGACCGTACTTTCATTGATCTCCTGAACCGAGTCCGGGTGAATGATATGCGCAAGGAGGACTACCAGTTGCTGAATTCCAGATTCAAGCCAGGCTTCCTGCCGGACGAGAACGACTCTTATATTATGCTAGCCACCACGAATCGCCGAGTATCGGAATACAACAATTATCGGCTTTCGGAACTTCCCGGCGAGGAAAGAGTCTATGTCGCATCATCTGATGGTGATTTCTCTTACAGGGATAGTCCTGCCGACGTGGAATTGTGCCTTAAACAAGGAGCCAAGGTAATGTTTGTCAAGAACAATAAGGACAAGGGCTATTTCAACGGCAAACTTGGGAAGGTTGTTGATATGGAAGACAGTTTCATTTCCGTCGAGGTCGATACGGAGGATGGAGATAAACGAGTCATCTCAGTGGCTCGTGAAGTTTGGAAAAGCGTGAAGTACACCTGGAACGACATGGAAGGATGCGTTGAGGAGGAGACTATCGGTAGTTTCGAGCAATTCCCGCTTCGGCTTGCCTGGGCTGTTACGGTCCACAAGAGCCAGGGACTCACGTTCGAGAAGGTAATTGCCGATATTGGTGATTCTTTCGCATCGGGACAGGCTTACGTCGCACTCAGTCGTTGCACATCATTTGGGGGTCTTGTATTGCTGAGTCCAGTCACGCCGATGAGTATCAGAACAGACCCCAAAGTGCTGGAGTTCGCGAAATCGGAAACGCACGAGGATGATGTGTATGAATTGTTATACGATACTGAAATGAGCGACCTTCCTGCCGTTCATACTGTAGATGTCCTAGTTAACGTTCTTCACACCAAAGATGAACCAACATTTCAAGAGGTGGAGCCAGGATATGCGTATGGCCTTATAAAGATTCCTGCCGATTTGGATGCTTTCTTCGTGCTGGCTATATCGAACCAATTCTATGACAAAGACAGTATCGAAGGTTTCGGCTCATTTACAATCTATCACGCAGCAAGTGGAAAAGAGCTAACATTCTATTACCCCTATCCCGACCCACTGGATTTGGCGATGCAATCAAAGCTGTACACATACACCTGTGAACCGATTCCAATGAGAGATATTCTTGGAGATGACTACGTATACGACAAAGAGAAAGACGATTTCATAGCAATATCAGTCTACCACAATATGGTTCGGCATTATCAGGTTACTCATTCGATTTGCAGCATAGAAGAGGCGCTGGGGAAGGAATAAGGCCGATACCGATTCGGGCCGATTGACGGCAGCAAAGTTAGGAAATATTGATGAAATAGAAAATACTACAAATTTTATTATAACATATTTAGATAAATCAAAATATTGTTATAACTTTGCGGTATGACAATGAATACGACAATATTAAGAATCGGCAACAGCAGCGGAATCATAATCCCGTCGGCTATTATGAAGTCCCTTTCACTTTCTGTGCGGGACAAAATCAGCATCTGCGAAGAGAATGGGAAAATCACATTGCGTAAACTGCTTGATAATGAGGTAGAAACGCCATTCTCCGCATTGGACGTATGGTGTGACGAGAATGGGTATGGAGGCGAGGATTCTTTGGGTGAAGCCTTGGAATATGTGGAAGGAATAAGGGCGGACAGGAACAATAAGGAAATTCCGCAATGGTAAAGAAAGCGAAAAAACTTCATAATGGTAACGCACAACACACGTCACTTTTCCCACATTCCGCACCTGAAGATTGAGGACTGGTTGAAATGAACAGCTTCTAAATAAAATTGTTTAATCCGTCGGCTATCCTAATCCTGACGGGTGATGCAGGCGCCGAGGGCGTTGAGGCGAAGGTCGATGTCTTCGTAGCCTCGGTCAATCTGCTCGATGTTTGAGATTACGCTTGTGCCCTTGGCGGACATTGCCGCGATGAGAAGGGCTATGCCCGCACGGATGTCGGGGGAGAGCATATTGCCTGCCTTGAGGCTGATGCGGTGGTCGTGACCGATTACAACTGCACGATGCGGGTCGCAGAGGATAATCTGGGCTCCCATGTCAATCAGTTTGTCCGTGAAGAAAAGCCTGCTTTCGAACATCTTTTGGTGAATCAGCACGCTACCCTTGCATTGCGTTGCCACCACGAGCATCACCGAAAGAAGGTCCGGAGTGAGACCAGGCCATGGGGCATCGGCAATGGTGAGGATGGAGCCGTCGAGGAAAGACTCTATTTCGTAGCATTCCTGCTCGGGGACGAAGATGTCGTCACCCCTTTGCTCAAGTTTTATCCCGAGACGCCGGAAACACTCTGGAATAATGCCGAGGTTGTCGTATGACACATTCTTGATCGTGATTGAACTGCGGTTCATGGCTGCCATTCCGATGAAAGACCCAACCTCAATCATGTCGGGGAGTATAGTGTGCTCCGCTCCGTGGAGTTCGCTGACTCCGTTGATTGTCAGGAGGTTTGATCCTATCCCTGTGATATCCGCCCCCATCGCCACGAGCATCTTTGAGAGCTGCTGCACATAAGGCTCGCAGGCCGCATTATAGATTGTAGTAGTGCCATCTGCAAGCGTCGCTGCCATAAGGATGTTCGCCGTTCCGGTGACCGAAGCCTCGTCCAGCAGCATATAACAACCCTTGAGATGATGCTTTTTCTGTCCGGAAACCGTTTCCTCGCGAGCGAATTCGGCGGTTGAGCCGTCTGAGGAGAGGTAGAATGCCCGGAGTTTTTGGTCATAAGAGAGTTCCGCACCAAGATTAATCATTCCCTGAATGTGGGTATCCACTCTCCGCCGTCCGATTTTGTCTCCTCCCGGTTTAGGAAAATATGCGTGTCCGAAACGGGCGAGCAACGGTCCCACAACCATCACCGATCCTCTGAGCCTCGCACATTTGCGCACGAACTCCTCGCTGCTTATGTATTTTTCGTCAAGATTGTCCGCCTTGAAGGTGTAGACGCCCTTTTCGTGCCTCGTGACTTTCACACCCATGTCCTGAAGTAGCAGAATTAGGTTTTTAACATCCAGGATTTCCGGGACGTTGCTGATTTTCACCTCATCCCGCGTTAGCAGCACCGCACTGATGACCTCAAGAGCCTCATTTTTCGCACCCTGCGGCATGATTGTTCCGCTTAATTTGTGCCCGCCTTCAATTACAAATGAACTCATATAATGAAAAATTATTTGAAACATATCGTCCCATTTGGGCTTACGATATGAAACTATTTTTGCCGATAGCGTATCAACGAATGCAAATTTAACGAAAATATATTATAAGACAACGCATTTGCCGGAATATGTGTGGTCCGCAGGATTTTGAAAAAAGAAATATTTGTACTAATTTTCCGTGATTTTTGGGCCTTATCGCAGAGATGGCGTAAAGTAGTAGTGAATGTAATGAGATGAAAAGGTTATTTTATATATTGGCGTTGCTCTTGTGTGAATCCGTGATATGTTTCTCGGCGTTTGCCCAGACCCGTACGGTCCGCGGAACGGTGACTGACAGCGACGGAGTGCCAATGCCGGGCGTGAGCGTGATGCTCGGGAGCGACGGCAAGGTGGGAGCGGTGACTGACATTGACGGGAAGTGGGCTCTCGGGCTTTCGGGGAAGTCACAGGTGATTGTGTTTTCGTTTCTCGGGATGGAGACTCAGGAGGTGAAGGTCGCTGATGGACAGAAGGTTATCAATGTCACTATGAAAGAAGCCGGGACGATGCTCGACCAAGTGGTGATTACCGGCTATACACAGACATCTACAAAGAAAATGACAGGCTCCGTGGAGGTGCTTACCACCAAGGACCTGATTGACAAGCCTCAGTCGTCAATTGACGCGATGCTTCAGGGGCAGCTTGCCGGAGTGAGCGTGAGCGCGACTTCTGGGCAGCCGGGACGTACTCAGGAAATCCGCATCCGAGGCCAGGCAACCCTCACCGGTGACCAGAGCCCTCTGTGGGTGGTTGACGGCGTGCCTCTTCAGGGCGGAATGCCGAACGTTTCCGACAGCCAGCTCAAGACCGGCGGACTGGAAGATTTCCTCATCAATGGTGTCGGAGACATAAATCCGAATGACATAGAGAACATCTCCATACTCAAGGATGCTTCCGCAGCGGCCATTTACGGTTCACGCGCGGCGAACGGAGTCATCGTCGTCACGACGAAACGCGGCTCCGACGGCCCGATGCACGTGAACTATTCGGGAAATGTGTCCGTCACTTTCCGTCCGCAGAGAGATGCGGCTCTGATGAATTCTTCGGAGAAGATTGACTGGGAGCAGGAACTCTGGGACGAGTTTTCTGCGGAGCGCTTTGGGGGGGCAAGACATATCCTGTCGTCGGAATCGTCGGCATGGTGCGCTCCGGCTACGGGAAGTATGCTGCGATGGCCGGGGACAAGGATGCGCAGGACAAGTATCTTGAAGGGCTGAAATCCCGCTCGACCAACTGGTTCGATGAAATCTTCCGCAACTCCGTCTCCACGAACCACCACCTCAACATAAGCGGAGGTTCAAAGAAATACAACTATTATGTCGGGATTGGCTACACCCACGATGCCGGACTCCTGATCAGGGACGACTACAACCGCTACAATCTCAAGTCCAACTTCACTTTCACTCCGAACCGGATTCTGAAGCTCGACCTCGGACTTGACATTTCCCGGCAGGAATCGAAGGCTCCGAACCTCAGCGACGTCGATCCTTTCAGCTACGCCTATTATGCGAACCCTTACGAGTATTCCTACAACGAGGACGGCTCCTACCGCGCCGACGAAACATGGCAGGTGCTGAACCAGGCAAACGGAAGTTCCGTCATGCCGGTCTATAATAAGGGCTACAACATAATGCGGGAGCTGAACGAGACTTCGAGCAAGACCGGAAACTGGGCGAATACCGCACGCGCCGGAGCCGAGGTCAAGTTCCTTGAACAGCTCAAGTTCGTGGGGCTGCTGTCCTGGTCGTTCGCCAACAACCGAACGGAGAAAATCAATCCGAAGAACAGCTACGCCGCATGGAGTGAGATGCTGGACTACGACAAGTCCTTCAATTCGAGCCTGTGCTATGGTTCCATAATCCAGAATTCCCTCACCCGCAACTCCTTCATCGCCCGCGGTCATCTTGCCTATAATCAGGAATTTGCAGGTGGGGCGCACGCTCTGTCGGTGATTGCCGGAGCCGAGGTTAGGGGAGAGAACTCCAACACCCTCTATGCCAAGAGGCTTAACTATGACTCCAACACCCAGACCACCTCTATGCCTCAGCCGCCTACAGGCAAGAGCCAGCTGGAATCCTGGCTACGCGAGGTCGAACAACTTAGCGGAGAGTACTGGTCAAAGAGCCGCTACGCCTCGTTCTACGCTTCCGGTGACTATTTCCTCCTGAACCGCTACATACTCAACTTCTCCTTCCGGACCGACGGCAGTTCCTATTTCGGGAGCAAGAAGCAGTTCAATCCGACTTGGTCTGTCGGTGCGGCATGGCACATCCAGCAGGAAAAGTGGATGCAGTGGGCCTCAAGTTGGCTTGACAGATTGATTCTGCGTGCCGCCACGGGCTTCACCGGCAATATCAACAACGGTGTGGCGCCGCAGCTCGTGATGAGCTACTGGCAACAGCAGTATAGGAAATATGACGGTGAGTCGCTTGACATCGCCACCTTCTCCGGCACTCCGAACCCGAACCTCGGATGGGAAAAGACTCAGGACTACAAACTTTCCCTTGAATGGGGACTTTTCGGCGAGAGGCTTTCCGGTGTGATTGAGGGCTACAAGAGGGTCAGCACCGACGTCGTCGTCAGCTCACGCATCCCGAGCATCACCGGTTACACCTACCAGAAGTACAACTCCGCCGACATCTCGAACAGCGGCATCGAGTTCACTCTCAACGGCCGGTTGCTCGACACAAGGGACTGGAAGATAAACGCTTCCGTGAACTTCTCCTACAACTACAACATCGTCACGCGCTACGACAGTGTTGACAAGATGACCTCCTCCACCCGCTACTGGGTGGGCTATCCAGTCAATGCCCTCTTTATCGGGAAGCTTGACGGATTGAATTCCGAGGGGCTTTACAAGTTTGAACTCCGTCCGGATGCGGAAATCACCAAGCTTTCCGACTACCAGAACGCGGACAACTACCGCTTCTACCTCGGCACGGGCACCGCTCCATACACCGGCGGATTTAATCTTAGTGTTGCGTGGAAAGGATTGAGCCTCAGTTGCTTCGCCGCCTATTCCGCCGGAGCGAAGACATTCGAGAATCCGGCCGTTCCGGGGTCATACGGTTCAATTACCCGAACCGGGGCTGACCCTGAGCGTCCGCAGACTGTCTACAGCGACCTCTACACCAACCATTTCAACGTGCGTCGCGACCGCACCGACCGCTGGACGGAAACCAACAGGAACGCGAAATATCCCCGTATCTATGACGCTTATGGGACTGCCTACAATTTCGACCGCGACAATCCGTTCAATAGCGACATCATTCGCGGAGCCTATGTGAAGGACAACTCCTATCTGAGAATAAAGAACATAATCCTGTCATATTCGCTGCCTCAGTCTGCCGTGAAAAAGATGAAGATGACCTCGTTCCGCATGAATCTTTCGCTGAACAATTTCTTTACGTTTACGGACTATGACGGCCTCGATCCTGAGACACCGGGTGCAGTTTATCCGGTGAGCCGCAGCGCCACATTCGGACTTGTAATAGGGTTCTAAAATCTTGAATGACAATGAAAAGACACACAATAATATTGATGTTCGCCCTCTCTGCCTTCCTCTCCGTAGGCTGTAAGCGTTTCCTTGACGTGAAGCCGCAGGGAAAGGTAATTCCTCAGACCGAGAGCGAGTATGCGGCTGTGCTGAACTACCGCTTGAACAATATCGAGGCGGGAGCATACGACTATGCTGTTGGAACTGCCGCATGCATCTCAATGTATGAGGGCTTCGCGGACGATTTCAACGCAAACCTTGCCGTCGGCAACCTTCCGATTTATGCGGGAACAGACTTCAACAAGCATCAGGACATCTATCGGGACCTCTACGCTGTCATAAAGGACTGTAACATCATCATCGAGGCAATGGACGCCAAGGACAGCGACGAGGCACGCATGCTCTCCGCTGCCTGCAGGGGCCTCAAGGGCGTGAGCTACTATCAGCTGATGCGCAACTACTGCAAGGCCTACAAGAAGGCTTCGGCAGAGAATGAACTGGGGCTGTGCATCGTGGATGCCTTCGACATTGAGTACTATCCCGAGCGCTCGGACCTCCGCACCACGGCGGACTATGTGGTGAAGACGCTGAAATCATCAATTGCATACGGCATCTCAGACCCGAAATATATGTTTACTGCTGACGTCGTGAAGGCCTATCTCGCCAAAACCTATTTCTGGATTCAGGACTGGTCCGAGTGTCTTGCCCTGTGTGAGGAACTGGTGAAGATATATCCCCTGGAGGAGCGTGCGGACTACATCGCTGCAGTGAACAGCGAGTATGAGAAGACCTCGTCCGTGATTATCCGTTCGCACATCAACGACAACAACACTTCTTCGGCTTCAATCCGCAGTCAGGCCATCGCCGACCTGCGCTCCCGTCCTCTCTCCGCGTCTCTTGTGAAACTGTTCGATGCGAAGGATGTCCGTCTGGAGAATGTCTCGGGCAAATGGAAATGTCTCAAGGAACCGTCTGTGAAGCTTCGCTCGGCCGAACTTTATCTCATGATTGCCGAGTGCCAAGCTCACCTTGGCCGCTCTTCGGATGCTCTTGAGACTCTGAACTTCATTCGCTCGAAACGTGTTGAAGGATGGGGCGGATGGACGGAGGCTACTCTTCCGGAAGTCGATGCTGCTCAAAGGATTAAGGTTGATGCCGAGGGTAAGCCGCTCACGAGGCTGATGTCCGCGATTCTGAACGAGCGCCGCATGGAACTTTTCGGTGAGGGTGACCGCTGGTTCGAACTTAAGCGAAACGGGATGCCGACATGGCGGATAATCAACGATGCGACGGGCATATACCAGAAATACACGATGGAGGAATATATGTACACGTTCCCGATAAATAAGGACGACACGGAATTGAAGGATTACATTAAACAGAATGAAGGTTATGTTGAATACAGTAGCAAATAGGTGGCGTTTCGGCGCTGTTCTTCCAGTGTTTGCGTTCGTGGCTTTTGTTGTTGCGGTTTCGTCCTGCGGCAACTACGACCCTCTTCCGCCCAAGACAGAGGCAGCGACTTCCTACTACATCCCGGCCCCGGAGACCCCGACCCAGGACGAAATAGACGAGATGAAGGCCGAGCGGGATGAGTACAGCAAACTGACAAAATAGTCTACGATTATCTCGAAAACAGATTTCAAGTTGTTTTAATTATTAAATGTTTATGCGTATGAAAAAGATTGCTATCGCATTGGCAGCCGCGCTCGCAGTTCTGAGCGCCTGCGAAAAGACCCCGGCTCTCCCGGTGGTACAGTTTGACAAGACGAACTACATCCTGCCGGCCGATGAACCGGTCACGGTAAAGGTTGTTTCCGATGTTGCTCTCACAGACGATGTCACATTCACCCTCGGCGGAACAGCTGTAAAGGACGTTGATTATACCGTTTCTCCGGAGACGTCAGTTTCTTTTGCTGATGCTGTTGCGGCTGAGATAGTCATAACTCCTCTCAACAACCTTGAAGACAAGAATATCGTGCTTGAACTCGCGGCAAAGGCCGGCTCTTTCACAGTCGGGCAGAATGCCAAGGCAACTGTTGTAATTACTCCTAAGGAGAAGGTATATTGCAGCTTCGAGAAAGCCGGTGTGCGGCTTGCCGGCACGACCGAGCGGACAATTGCCCTCAAACTTGTCGGAGCCTCTACAGGAGACAAATTCCAGGCATCAGGAGAACTCAAGATTCCGTTCACAGTTTCCGGGACGGCCGTTGAAGGCACTGATTATGAAATTGTCGGCGGAGAAAAGTTCCTTGTTGCGGCAGACGGAGCAAAGGTTGCCACTGTTAAAATCAAGTCAAAGCACGAGACAGCTCCGGAGACCATTCCGACATTGACGCTCAACTTTTCCGCCAGTGACAGATTCCTTGCAGGGGTGAATGCTTCCACGGAGATTATCTTTGGCGGTGTGCTTCAGTTTTCTGAGATTGTCGGAAAATGGGCCTATTCAAGCTACCCGCTCAAGGATGACCCGGAGGCAGACAAGAGCACATTTGATGCGCTTATTGATGATGCTGGTGACACATGGGAAAAGAATATTCCATGCAAGAACACGGAGAATGATGTTGTTGAATTTAAGACTGTTGAGGGGAAGAATCATCTCGCAATTTCCGGCACAGGAGATATTTTTGACTTTCTTGCTGATGCTGAAGTCACAAAGGTTGAGGCTTATCCATATTCGTGGTATTATTACTACCCGGCAAGACCCTGGGATAATTCAGTGTCGCTTACATTGTCAAAGGTTAATTATAACTTTAACAAAACGCCGGTTGACTATAAAACAGGAACAATTATTCTTAATCTCAGCGAAGACGGAGAGACGCTTGATTTAGTGATTCCGGCCTCAAGTTATGACCCGATTAACGGAGATTACTTCAAGGCAGTCCGTTCTGCGTATGATGGTCTGGTCTGGACGATGTACGTTGAATCAGGATATTGGGACTGCTACTATCAGTTCAAGAAAGTCGCTGAATAATCAGTTGATTTTAAGGTAGAACAAAGCGCCTCCGTCGCGATGATTCGCAGCGGAGGCGTTTTCTGTATATTCTCATCCCGGGAAAAATCGGGGAATCCTTGTGCGTTACTTCTTGTAGATAATACTCAGCCCGTCGCGCAGGGGGAGTATTACATTCTCGACCCTCGGGTCGGCTGCGACCATCTCGTTGAAGGCGAGTATGCCTTGAGTCTGTCTGTCCTGTGAAATGGTCTCGGCGCAGACCTTGCCGTCCCAGAGGACGTTGTCGGCAAGAATCCAGCCTCCGGGGCGGACGAGCGGGAACACCAGCTCGTAGTAGTCGCAGTATTCGCGTTTGTTCGCGTCAATGAATACCATGTCGTACTGCCGGAATACTTCATTTTTAAATTCCTGTAGCGTCTTCTTGCAGTCCCCGATGTGGAGCGAAATCCTGTCACTCACCCCGGCCCGTTCAAAACCCTCGCGAATCAGGTCTTCAAGCTCGTCGTTGAGTTCCAGCGTGTCAAGATGTCCGTCCTCAGGCAGCGCCGAGGCAAGGCATATAGAGGCGTAGCCGGTGAATGTCCCAAGCTCCAGCACGCGCTTCGCCCCGCTCATCTTCACGAGCATTCTCAGCAGTTCCCCCTGCACACTCCCGGAGAGCATTCTCGCGTGGTTGGTGCGGATGTTGGTCTGCTTCTCGACCCAGCGCAGCGCCTCGGACTGCTGTGTCGAATGCTCCCTGATGTATCTGTAAACTTCCTCGTCCATTATTTTGAAAATTTCTGCTCGTGTAGACTTGATGTAAAAATTGAATGAGAGGGATTGTATAAAAAGATGAAGAGCAAGGCGCGCGAGGAGTTAAAACCGCAGCAACCTACTGGTTGTGAGGATTTTGACGACGACCGCAACGCAGCTATTCGCTTTTTAGGCAATCCCGACTTTATGTGGGTCATGCACATGAATAAGGATCCGCGTCCCGTCAGCCTCAATCCTAAATAGTTTCTGATTGGTTTTCGGACTGCGCAGCCCGCCGCATTCCTTGATGTAGGGTCCGAGCTTTATGTAGTTGAAATTCCGTGCGTCAATTCCGGAGGGCACCTCGTCCCGTCCCGAATACCACCCCGTCTTTAGACCCGGCCAAAGTTTCCGCACCCGAATCGCGCACAATTCCACCTCCTCGGGTGAATTGTCTCCTCCCATAAAACAAACGCAGGTCACGCACGGCGCATAATCGCCCACGACTGTGTCCAGCCCGCTGAAATCCTCGCCGTTCCCGTCCGGCAGCACCCCGCCGAGAACCTCTCCGGTGTCTTCCCAGAGCCACTGGCTGTGACAGCCCTCGCAACGGTTCGGACACCCGGTGATGTTTATGGCAAGCGTCACCTCGTCAGGAATCTCCTGACATACAATGTCATAGTTGTAAAATTTCAGCATTCTATTTCTACTCAAAAATTTTTTCGAATCCAACTCATTCCGTTCAAAATGACAGAACAAGAATCAAGATGATAAATTCTTGAATACATCACTTGGGCGCAGGAAGTCGATAAGTAGATGAAGAGCAAGGCGCGCGAGGAGTTAAAACCGCAGCAACCTCATGGTTGTGAGGATTTTGACGACGACCGCAACGCAGCTATTCGCTACTTTGCGACTTCCGCACTCTCTATTTCGCCGTGGTCATGGGCATAATATCTCCGCCCCGCCTCAGCCTGCCGTGCTGCAGAGAAGTTGCTGACCCTCTTCATATATCCGATGATTCGGGTGAGGTAATCCACATTCTTGCTGTGGCACTTCGGGCACTCGTGCAGATAGCGTTTGTCGATGTGTCCGCAGTCGTTGCAGATTGTGTTCGGGATGTTGAAGGTGAAGTAGTTGCAGCCCTCGTGTGCGGCCACCTTGAGCAGCTGCCTGTACTGCTCCTTGCTCAGATGCTCGTCCAGATTCATGTGCAGCGCCGAACCTCCCGTGAGATGCTCGATGTACTTGCGCCCGTGGAGGCGGAACTTATCGATGATGTTGAGAGAGTCGTCCTCCACAATGTAGAAGTAGCTGTTGTAGCAGTCACGCGGGACCATATACCCGTCTTCCCTGTCCCACTTGGCGTGCTTCACGCCCACATTTTCTGCAGGAATCATCTCACAATTAAAGAGAGTTTCCTTCGTGCGGTATTTCTTGTTATACCTTTCCATCACGCCGAGAACCTTCTGCACGAACTCGGTATATTGAGGATTGTCGGTGATCGGAATTCCGAGGAATTCTGCGGCTTCCACCATGCCGTTGATGCCGACCGTGAGGTACTGGCGGGCGATGTTTATGTAGCCGGCGTCGAACAGCGGCAGCATGCCCTTGCTCTGGAGCATTTTAAGGTTCTCGTTGTAGCCGAGCTGAACCTTGTGCACTGTGTCAGTGACGTCCTCAAGGAACGCGATGTAGTCCATGCCGTTCTTTACGGCGTACTGGATACAACGGTTGAGGTTTATGGTGAGCACGGACTTCGAGCCTGTTGAAACTCCGCCCGCACCGAGCGTGTAGCTGAACCCGTTGTCCTGAATCTCGTTGCGCAGACGGCAGCAGCTTGCCAGCGAGTCCGCGTTATCACTCATATATGTAAAGAAAGAATGCCCTTCGGCATACATTTCGGCCGTAAAATCGCCCCACTCCTTGTCACGCACATCACCGTCTTTCGTCAGAAGTGACATTGTCTCCACAGGGAAAGTGAGCGGAGTCTTGAGCCTCTCGGCGTTGAACCACTTCATAAACCTCTTCTGAAGCCAGCTCAACCCTTCCCAGTCAGGTTTGCTTCCGTCAGGGAAGTAGAATTCGCCGAACATGCTCTCGAAGTAGTAGCGGTCGTAATAGGCTATGTTCCAGAATACTGCCTGGAAGTTACGCGCTCCCGTCGGCTGGTTGATGGAATAGACAATCTGCTCGAAACAGTCGGTGATGACCTTGTCAATAGTCCTCTTCTTGAGCGAGAGATCCACCACATCATCAGCTCTCTTGTAGTAATCGAGCCCATATTCCTTGCCGATGAAATAGTTCATGTACATCAGGAATTCAGGAGTTGCGCATGCACCGCTGAGCATGCTGGAGACGATGAATACAAGGTTTACGAACCCGCCGCAGAACGATTTGAGGTTGGTCGGCTTCGTGGAGTTTCCACCGATCGAGAGTGTGCCGTTCAGCAACCACGGATACATTGTGATGCTGGCGCAGTAGTTTGCGAGGGACGTCTCGTCATTTTTGTAGATGAAATGGCCTTTGAGCAGCTTTATATACTTGTCCGCGAACTCCTTGCCGTACATTTCCTTGAGACGGTCGCAGAGAATCCTGCGGTTCATCCTGATGAATCCCTTCTTCGGGAGTTCGCCCATCAGGGTGGCGATATTCTTATTCTCTACATTGGCGTTCGCGTCGAACTTGCTTCCGGTTGCCGGGTTCGTTGAGTTGCAGTAGTCGATGAGGAAGTTCAGTTTGTCGCGCGTGTCTCTGTCCTCGGCATGCCTCTGGCGGTAGAGCATGAACTCCTTCGCCACCTTGAAATACTTTTCGGCCATTAGCCCGATCTCCACCTGATTCTGTATTTCCTCCACGGTCATTCCATTCGTGAGCCTCACATGGGAGAGTATTGTCGTGAGGTCGTCGTCTGTCGCGAATGCCCCGACTGCAAGAAATGCTTTCCGGATTGCGTTCTTAATCTTATCGACCGAAAAAGGCACATGCTTGCCGTCGCGCTTGATGATGTAAATTTCTGAACTGCCCATAATGTGTTGTTGTTTATTTTAGGTGTCGGATGCGCCGACGATGAGTATCAAATTGCTGATAATCATCGTCTTGCCCGCGTTTGTCCTACTTTCCTTCCTTTGAGGGATAACAAAATTATAGCTTGTCATTGAAATAGTCAAGAAATATATGCTCTAATTATTCACAAAGTTATTAACAATGGAGTCTGGTGGCTGCGAGATGGCGTTTTGACCGTGGATTTGTCTTACAATTTTGAATATATATAATTTGCGACCCATATTTCCCAAGCCTGCGCGCCCCATATGTAGCTTGAGTTTTTTTATGTCGAAAAATATGTTTATGAATAGATGAAATCGAAAAATTTTGCTATATCGATGTTTTGGGCTACCTTTGCCCACCTTTTATGGGTGATAGTGTATTAAATTATTGCAGGTCAAAGATTTATTGTTATGGAAAAGATGAGGGACAGCATAGATTTCAGTTCTGAGAACATTCCGGCTCTCTATCGGAAAGTGCTCTATCCCACATTATTGGGAATGCTTGCTGCCGTGTCCTACACCATCGCGGACGGAATCTTCGTCGGTCAGGGCGTGGGAAGTGACGCTCTTGCCGCAATCAACATCGCAGCTCCGCTCTTTCTGATATCTTCAGGTCTCGCGCTGATGTTCGGCTTTGGCGGCTCGGTCGTGGCCTCGATTCATCTGGCAAACGGCAAGGAAAAGACAGCGCGAATTGTTACGACGCAGTCCCTTGCTGCAACCGCAGCGGCCCAACTTCTCATCACTGCCATCGCGCTCATTTTTCCGGAACATACCTTGCGCCTTTTCGGCTGCTCCGACACACTGATGGCCCTTGCCAAGGATTATCTGTTCGGCTATGCGCCCTTCCTCGTGTTTAACGGCCTGCTGATAGCCTCGGAGTTCTTCGTAAGACTCGACGGGTCTCCGAAGTTCGCGATGGCGGCCAGTGTGGTCGCGTCAGGCATCAATGTATTTCTCGACTGGCTGTTCATTTTTCCGATGAAGATGGGCATTTTCGGTGCTGCAATCGCAACCGGCATAGGCACTGCGATCGGCATGATCATGCTCGTCCTCTACCTCGCGACTCCGCAGCATAAACTCCATTTCGTGAGGTTCAAGCTCACGAGAACAGGACTCGGGCTGACGTTTCGCAATATCGGCTATATGTGCAAGTTGGGCGTATCTTCGCTGCTTTCCGAACTTTCCGTAGCCTTCCTCATGCTCTGCGGCAATTTTGTCTTCATCCGTCTCTGTGGCGACTCCGGCGTTGCGGCCTTCAGCGTGGTGTGCTACCTCTTCCCGGTCGTGTTCATGATTAACAACTCCATGGGGCAGGCCGCTCAGCCTATCATCAGTTACAACTACGGCTTACAGCGCACGGACAAGACCCGCCTCGCGCTCAACGTCTCAATGAAGACGGCGCTCGTCTATGGTGTGGTCATAGTTCTCGTCTCGCTCCTCGGCGCCGAATGGGTTGTCAAGATGTTCCTCAAGTCCTCCGACCCGGCCTATCCTCTCGCTGTCAGCGGTTTGCGCCTCTTCTCCGCCGGTTTCATCCCGTTCGCCGTCAACGTCATGGCGATGAGCTATTTCCAGAGTATCGAACGCGCCAAGTCCGCCACCCTCATCACCATCCTTCGCAGCTTTGTTTTTATGGGCGGCGCCTTCGTTGCCCTCCCGCCCCTTCTCGGCATCAATGGCGCCTGGCTCGCCGTTCCCACCTCCGAAATCCTCACCATGCTCGTCGTCCTGCTCATCTTCCGGAAGGCGGCCCCGATATCTTCCGGAAATTAGTCTTCTTCTTTGTGCTGTGACTGCAGGAGTTGTTACATCCGGACTTCCGGGGCCTCGCGGTCGATGTAGAGGATGCCGTCGAGGTGGTCGCATTCGTGCTGGAAGATGACAGCTGTGAAGCCTCCGACGGTTTCGGTGACGTATTCCCAGTCAGGGGCAGCAGCGATGTCTCCCGCTGCATCGGCCATTACCGGCTCATTGCCGGCCTCGGCGCGGAGTGTTCCGGCAGCCTTGGCGTAGCTGATGACCACGGTGTCCCACCTCTCGACGATGCCACGGCGTCCTGGAACGGATAGGCAGCCCTCCGCTCCGGTGCGGCGCTTGCTCCGTGCTTCGACGATGCGGATGTTCGGATAGACTTCAAACGGGCTGCCCGGTTTGTCGAAGCGCTGCACCGCGACGATTCTGCGGCTCAGGCCCACCTGCGGACCCGCTATCCCCACCCCATCCTGCTCCGGACTTGTCACCGTCGCGACCATCTGCGAGGCAAGTCTTGCGCAAGGGGAGAGACTGTCCGCGAACATCCGTTCCAAGTCCTCCTCCGCGAAATCAGTGGATAAACTTCTGAGCATCAGTGAGTCTGTGCGGTCATTGATTGTGAGCACGCGCATAATCCCATTTGAATCGGCCGAGTCAATCGTGCGCAGCTCTTCGCGCGTCAGCCCCATGTTTCCGCAGGCGGCAGCAACGGACGCGGCCACCGCAACCATAAAAAATTTGCCGTAAACTTTCATCTTCCATAGAATTTACGGCAAATATAGCATATCATACGCAAATCCGCGCCAAATTATAGCAGCCAGCCGGTCCAGTTGTCCGGGGTGATGACTGCGGTTTTATCGACATCGTAGGTTTCGAGAAATGCTTTCGGTAATTTGGTTGAGGATTTTCTTGGGTTGAACTTCATCTCGAACAAGGTGAAGCGGCCGTCCTTTTCTTCGATATAGTCAATTTCCTGTTGCTGAGTCGTGCGCCAGAAATAGCTCTTCACGAAATTGCCGGCATAGTGATTCAGTTTGATTCTCTCGCTGATTACGAAATTCTCCCACAGCGCTCCGGTGTCCTGCCGCATTGAAAGGGGCGCGAAATTCTGGAGGATTGCGTTGCGGATGCCGTTGTCGTAGAAATATATCTTCTTGCTTTTCTTCAGTTCCGTCCGCAGGTTTCTGTTGAATCCGTTGAGGCGGAACACGACGAAACATTTTTCCAGCAAATCAATGTATTTTTCCACGGTCTTGTTGTCCGTTCCAATGGTTTGGGCTAGTTCGTTGTAGGACACTTCGGATGACAGCTGCAGGGCGAGGGCGGTGAGCAGTTTCTCAAGCAGGACCGGTCGGCGTATGTCCTCAATGGCGAGCAGATCCTTGTAGAGGTAGCTTCCGGTGATGTCCATAAGTATCTTCCTCGACTCTTCGGGGCGGGAAAAGACTTCCGGGTAGGAGCCGTAAATCAGTCTGCGCTCAAGTGTTTGTCTGACGGAGAGTAGTCCTTCGGAAGCGTAAATCTCGGCGGAAGAAATCGGAAAAAGGTTGTATTCGAATTTTCTGCCTGTCAGAGGCTCGTTCAGCCTGTTCTGAAGCTCGAATGACGATGAACCGGTGACGAGAAGCTGGACATCCGGGAAATTGTCGGTTATGCGTTTCAAGGTCATTCCGATTCCCGGAACAGACTGCGCCTCGTCAATCATGACAATCCTGTTTGTTCCGATGAGCAGTTTCAAGTCCGATGTGTCTGCGTCCGTAAGCAATGCCCTGGCCTCCGGCTCGTCACAGTTCATCCTAAGCGTTTCCTCGTCCCTATGCTCCAAAATCATCCGGAATAAAGTGCTTTTCCCGACTTGCCGTGCTCCGATGACAACAATTGCCTTTCCCCGGAACATGTCATTCTCTATAACTTTCTGTAACGAACGCCGTATCATACTCTTTCGATGTGAATTTAGGGGAGCAAAGGTAAATAAACAAATCTGTAATCCCAAATTTTATATGAATTTTGGGATTATAATCCTAAAAATAAGGCAAATTTTGGGATTAGGCTCGGCCTGCATGCCCGCTGCTGTAGTTTATTCCTCATACGGCTCGTTGAAGGGCTGGAGGAAGGGGTTTTTCATTCTTTCTTCCGAGATGGTCGTGGCGGGGCCGTGGCCGGGGAGGACGTCTATGCCGCCGTCAAGACAGAGGAGTTTCGTGAAGATGCCCTGCATGAGGGCGGTGTAGTCGCCGCCTGGGAGGTCACTGCGGCCGATGCAACCGGCAAAGAGCGTGTCGCCGCTGAAAAGAACCTTCCACTTGTCAGTCTCATGGCTCGCCACCGTGCTTCCATCTCCTTCTTTCGCGTCGCTCCCATTGTTGCTTTCCTCTGAGGCAGCGGCCTTTCTGAACTCCCGGCACAGGTAGCAGACACCTCCTGCCGTATGCCCGGGCGTGGACAGTACCTTGAACTCAAGCCCTCCGGGCATGCCGGTCATGGTGCCGGTTTCATCAGCCTTGCGGACGCATGCCGTGTTCTCCGAGACAAAAATCCTGTCCCCGTCCTCAATCCACTTAATCCTCGACGAGAAATCTTCCACGTCGGGGTGCCCTAAATTTGCGCAGAGTGCATGGAGCGCCCCGAGCGTCACTTCCTCACCGCGGTTCGCATAGACCGGAATTCCCCACTCCTCGCAGAGGCGGTGCACTCCGTAGACATGATCCGGGTGGGCGTGCGTCAGCAATATCCCCGAAGGGGTGATACCGTTTTCCTTGATAGCCTTGTGAAACGCATCAAACTCCGCCTCACTGTCGAATCCGGGGTCGATGATGACGCAGGCATTTCCCGCCCACACGAGGTAGGAGAGTTCTTCAAAACTGTTGCAGCGAAACTTTGTGATCCGTATCATATTGTCCGTTATTTTTCGTTAATCTTTCTGGCATAAGAAGAGAATTTTCCCATTTTGACGCAAAAATACGAAAGTAATTGTTAACTTTGCTTGATTATATACGCAAAAATTGCGGACAGTAAGCGCAATTTTTGTGGACTACAAACGCTAAAATATAACAGACATGCATGTAGCTATAGCCGGAAACATCGGCAGCGGAAAAACGACACTCACAAGGATGCTGGCGGCCAAATATGGCTGGAAACCGAGATTTGAATCGGTGGACTATAATCCGTACCTCGCTGATTTCTATGAGGATATGGAACGTTGGTCATTCAATCTCCAGATATATTTTCTCAACAAGAGATTCAAGGACGTCGTGGAGATTTCAAAGAGTGAGGACGTCATAATTCAGGACAGGACGATTTATGAGGACGCGAGAATCTTTGCTCCGAACCTTCATGGAATGGGACTGATGTCGACGAGGGATTTCGAGAATTATTCGGATCTTTTCGACCTGATGATGTCACTCGTCAATCCGCCGGACCTTCTGATTTATCTGCGTTCGTCGATTCCGAACCTCGTGAGCCAGATTCAGAAAAGGGGGCGCGAGTATGAGAAGAGCATACGCATCGACTACATAACCGGTCTCAACGAGAGATATGAGAACTGGATCAAGGACTACAAGAGCCGTCTGCTCATCCTTGACGTCGATCGTCTGAAATTCGAGAGCAATCCCGAGGATTTCAGCGAAATTTGCGACAAGATAGACGCCGAACTTTTCGGTCTCTTTAAATAATAAGGAGTTTCCGGAGCCTTTTCCATTAGTGGATAAGAGGTTCCGGACATTTGTTTAACCGGGAGAACGAAAACAATGTTTTCCCATAAACCCCAAATTATGGATAAAAGATTGACAATCATTGACTTCGTGGAGAAATACACCCGTCAGTTCGCTGCCAACACGTTCCTCCGCGAAAAAGTGGACGGAGTGTGGACGGAGACATCCTTCGAGCAGACTCGCAAGGAAGCCTACCGCATAGGTGCCGGACTGATGAAGCTCGGACTTCAGAAAGGCGACAAGGTTTCCCTTCTTTCCGAGGGACGCAACCTCTGGCCAATCACCGAGATGGGCATTCTCTATGCCGGTGGCGTGAATGTTCCGCTCTCAATCAAACTTGAGGAGAGCAATGATCTGATTTTCAGAATACGTCACTCCGACTCGAAGTATGTGATAGTTTCCGCGGCTCAGCTTCCTAAGGTTCGCAAGATTATCAGCGACTGCGAGGCCGTGGAGAAGGTTATCGTGCTTGACGAGATAAAGGAATACGGCACGAATGAAATGTGTATCACGGAGATACAGAAAATGGGCGACGAGTTTCTTTCCTCTTCACCAGAGGAGTTCGTGACTCGCTACAAGTCTGTTGGTCCGGACGATTTTGCGAACATCAGCTACACCTCCGGAACTACCGCCGATCCTAAGGGTATCCTTCTGACGCACCGCAACTACACCGCGAACGTCGAGCAGGCGCATTCCGTAATCGGCATAAATGAAGGCGACGTGATGCTCATCATCCTTCCGCTCGACCACTGCTTCGCGCATGTTGCGGGATTCTACACGATGATGTCGTTCGGCGCATCAATCGCCACTGTTCCACAGGGACGCACGCCGATGGAATCGCTCAGAAACATCCCGATGGCAATTAAGGAAACCCGTCCGGCCGTGATGCTCTCAGTTCCGGCACTCTCCAAGAATTTCAAGAAGGCAATCGAAGCCGGTGTTAAGGCAAAGGGGCCTAAGGTTCAGAAACTTTATGACTTTGCAGTGCGCAACGCCATAGCATACAATAAGGAAGGCTACAACAAGGGTGGCAAGGACTTCTGGAGATTGCCGCTCGTGAAACTCTTTGACAAGATTCTCTTCAAGAGCGTCCGCGAGTCCGCTTTCGGCGACCGGATGAAATTCTTCGTCGGCGGAGGCGCGCTTCTTGGAATCGACCTCCAGAAATACTACTATGCGATAGGTGTTCCTATCTTCCAGGGTTACGGACTTTCAGAGGCAACGCCTATCATTTCGGCAAATTCCACGGAACACCACATCCTCGGTTCTTCAGGAATGGTAGTACGACCGATGGAAATCAAGATCTGCGACACCGATGGCAAGGCTCTGCCTTATGGACAGAAAGGCGAAATCGTCATAAAGGGCGAGAACGTCATGGCCGGTTACTGGAAGAATCCGAAGGCTACTGCAGAGACTGTTGTTGACGGATGGCTCCACACCGGAGATATGGGATATATGCTCGATGATACCTATCTCTATGTGACCGGACGTTTCAAGTCTCTTCTCATCAGCTCCGACGGCGAGAAATACTCACCGGAAGGAATTGAGGAGGCTCTTGTGGCAAATTCAAAATACATTTCACAGGTGGTCCTCCACGACAATCAGGACCCTTACGTGATTCTCCTGATGGTTCCTAACAAGGATGCTCTCAAGGAATATATGAAGAAGGAGCACCCGGAGGTTGAGCCGGATTCCGAGGCTGGAAAGAGGATGCAGCTTGAGAAGATTCAGTCCGAAGTTGACCAGTATCGTGCGGGTGGTGAGTTTGCCGGACTCTTCCCTGAAAGATGGCTTCCTACAGCGGTTTGCGTGCTTCCTGAGCCGTTCACCGAGCAGAATCACATGGTCAACTCGACTATGAAGATTGTGCGCGGAAAGGTGGAGCAGGCTTATGAGGACAGGATGAAGTTTGCCTACACGGCCGAGGGAAAGAATATTTTGAACGAGAAGAATCTTTCATCACTTTGAAATAAATATTTATAAATAATTAAAATTAATAATCTAATGAGTAAAAAAAACAGTAACGTTCTGGCGGTTGCAATCATGTTTTTCCTCTTCGGAATGATTTCTTTCGTCACTGGACTTCAGAATCCGATGGGTGTCATCGTAAAGGCACAGTTCGGAGCCTCAAACTTCATGTCGCAGCTCGGTAATGCCGCGAACTTCATCGCTTATGCCTTCCTCGGACTTCCTGCGGGAATCATCCTGAAGAAGAAGGGCTACAAGTTTACCGCTCTTGCAGCAGTCGCTGTCGGTTTTATCGGCGTGACGATTTCCTGGCTTTCAGGAGTTGTTGAAAGCTTTGGTGTGTACCTCGCAGGTGCATTCATCTCAGGTTTCTCAATGTGTATGCTCAACACCGTTGTCAACCCGATGCTCAACACTTTGGGCGGCGGCGGAAACAAGGGCAACCAGCTCATCCAGCTCGGAGGCTCAGTCAACTCTCTTTGCGCCACCATCGTTCCGGTGCTCGTGGGTTATCTTATCGGTGATGCTTCCAAGGCGACCATTTCAAACGCAAACCCTGCGCTTTTCATCGCTATGGGCGTCTTTGCACTTGCATTCCTGATTATTTTCTTCTCGGCAATTCCGGAGCCTGAACTTGAGAACAAGGCTAACTATGATGAAGAAAATGAGCCGATGGGAGTTTCTCTCGGTCGTCTTTTCTCACAGCGTCACTTCGTTTTCGGTATCATCGCAATCTTTATCTATGTCGGTGTTGAGGTTGGTATCCCGAATTTCGTGAATCTCTATCTTACTACAGACTATATGCTTCCGGGCACAGTCGAGCACGTTTCAGCTGCCGTTGCCGGAACAATCGTCGGAATCTACTGGCTTTTGATGCTTTGCGGCCGTCTCATCGGTGGAGCCATCGGAGGCAAGGTTTCAAGCCGCGTGATGATGATTTCAGTTTCATCTCTCGCACTTGTGCTCCTTCTCCTTGGAATGTTCCTTCCTGCAACTCTCGTCAAGTTCCCGACCGTTACTTCCGAACTCAAGTTCGCTCTCGCAGATGTACCTCTCAATGTGGTGTTCTTCATCCTCTGCGGATTGTGCACATCAGTTATGTGGGGTTCAATCTTCAACCTTGCAGTTGAAGGACTTGGAAAATACACATCCCTTGCATCCGGAGTCTTTATGATGCTCGTTTGCGGTGGTGGTATTCTTCCGCTCGTTCAGGGAGCTGTCGCTGACGCGACTTCAATAATGACCGGATACTGGGTTATAATAGCGGGTGTTGCCTATATGCTTCTGTTCGCATTGTTTTTTTCAAAGCCTAAGGCAGCGACGAAATAATTAACTAATGTATTATCGCAATGGAAGATATGACAAAGTCAATTGACAAGCAGTATGTCGTCGGCATCGATGTCGGAGGCCAGACCACAAAAATAGGAGTTGTTGACGCCCGTGGGCAGGTGCTCGCGCAGACGGTCATACGTTCTGACAACTACGAGGATGCCAATCCGTACCTCGATGAGGTTGCCGTTGCCGTCAAGAAAGTCATTTCTGAGGCAGGAGTCGATGGACAGGTCCGCGGAATCGGAATAGGTGCCCCTAACGGGAACTACTACACCGGAATGGTGGAGATGGCGCCTAATGTTGTCTGGGCGAAGTCCAAGGCTGTGCCTGTGGCTGAGATGCTTACGAAGAGGATGGACGGAATACCGGTCGCTCTCACCAACGATGCCAACGCAGCGGCTGTGGGCGAGATGACCTACGGTGCAGCCCGGGGCATGAAGAACTTCATCATGATTACTCTCGGCACCGGCGTAGGCAGCGGCATCGTCATCAACGGTGAGGTTGTCTATGGTCACGACGGGTTTGCCGGCGAGCTTGGTCATGTGCGGATTGTCCGTAACAACGGCCGACTCTGCGGCTGCGGCAGGACAGGCTGCCTTGAGGCATATTGCTCTGCAATCGGTGTTGCAAAAACAGCACGCGAGTGGCTCGATATGTCTGACGAACCGTCATTGCTCCGCGGAGTAGAGAACATCAGTTCAAAGGATGTCTATGAGGCGGCCAAGGAAGGTGATGAATTCGCTCTGCGCGTATTCCAATACACGGGACACATGCTCGGCAACGCTTTCGCCGACTTCATAGCGTTCAGCGCCCCCGAGGCAATCGTCCTCTTCGGAGGTCTCGCACGCAGCAAGGAGTTCCTCACGGAACCTATACTCGAGGCCATGAACGGCAATGTTCTGGACATCTGGAAAGATAAGGTGAAACTCGTCTACTCAGCCCTCAAGGAGTCTGACGCCGCCATTCTTGGCGCTTCAGCCCTCGCTTGGGAGTTGTAAAATTGCATTTCAGACGCTTTGCGCGCCAAATAATAGACAATCGCCAAAGTCGGAGCCGGCCTTGGCGATTGTTGTTTATAAGAAACAGTCGTATTCTACAGCCATTAGTAGAATTTAACGAATATGTTGGCTTTTATGGAGTTCTAAATAATAATGAGTAACTTTGCCATCCAATAGTCGTTTGGGGGCATATATACGATAATGCGCATAAGCTTTTAATACTTAAAGGATTCTTACGTGGATTTTTGAACCATTATTTAATAAGTTCAGTGCTATTTGTGTCATTCGCTCCATTATATGAATTTTTGCAAATAGAATGTACAAGATAACTTGGGATAACGAAACTGGAGGTATTCTCCTCAACCTGAAAGTGGTAGAAAATACGCTTTCAGTGGCTCCGCGCCCTGTGTTTTGGGAAGAACTTGATCTGCTGGGTCTCAGTGGGGGGGGGTGGAGCTATCCGCATTCTGATCAGCCCATAATGTGGGCCTGCAATAAGCAGTATTTTTATCGCGGCCAATTTCTTTTTGAAGTACGTGGTGCAAGTATTTACGACTTGCCTGAGGTTGTTCTTCAGCAGGGAGTCAAACCTATGGAACTTGTTCCGGTCAATGTGTCTGAAATGTTGGACCGTAACAGAGACCCTATGTTCTTGATAGAGTCTGAAGCTATTGATTTTATTCGTGACACATATATCGCATATTCTGCTGCGACCAAGAGCGTTGAACGTGTTGATGCCAACAAAATTGACTTTGAGGCTCTAACTGCACGCTTAGAGAAGAAGACCAAGCAGAAGATGGCCATTGTCAAGCAGGACTGCGATTCCTTCGATGTGATGCCCTTGGATCAGGCCAATGAGCAGGGCAAGCGTGTCTTTCAAACCACCAAGATTGACTATTTCCTCGCTTCTTTCTCCGGAGGTAAGGATTCACAAGTGGTGCTGGACCTGTGCACTCGAGCTATTCCACCGTCTGCCTTCCAGGTTATTTATTCCGACACCGGCTATGAATTGCCTTCTTCTTTGGATCTGTACAAGAACGTCCAAGAGTTCTATAGTAAGAAGTTCCCCGATTTAAAGTTCTCTACGGCGAAGAATCACGAGTCCGTGATGAACTACTGGGATAAGATAGGAACACCGACAGACAGCCATCGTTGGTGCTGCTCTATAATGAAGACGGCTCCACTATATAGGACGCTCAAACTTCCTGGAACAAATAAACAAGGTAAAGTCCTTGCTTTTGATGGGGTGCGAGCGGAGGAGAGTAACCGCCGTGCTAGCTATATGAGAATCGGTAAGGGAAAGCATACGAACGTTTTCAATGCCCACCCAATTCTTAATTGGAATACCACAGAAATCTTTCTATATCTCTTTAAGTATGGGTTGACGATTAATCCAGCATATCGTTTTGGTAAGGCAAGAGTGGGATGCTTGATTTGTCCGTTCGCAACAGCTTGGGATGATATGATTGTCAGCAGGTTTTATCCCAATGAATTGAACCCTTTCACCGATAAACTAGAGAAATGGTCAAAGGGGTATGGTATTAAAGACGCGCGAGAGTATCTCAGAGAACGCAAATGGAGAATTAAAGCATTGGGAGATAAGAAAATCTTAGCAGCAGATGTTGTATTCTCTCAATCGCAAACAGATTTTGTCGCAGTTATGGCACATCCGGCTTTCCCGATTTACCATTGGCTACCAGCTGCTTGTGAGTTTGAGGTTCATAGGAAGGACAATATTGACAAGGGGCAATTGAAGTTTAAAGATGCTGTCTATTCATTCCAGGTTGAATACTATAAGAAAGATGACAAGGTCAAATTTACGGTCTATGATTGCATTGATTCAAAGGCCGTTTACCTATTAAGGCGTGTCGTTTACAAGAGCGCATATTGCGTCCAGTGCGAGGTGTGCGAGGTTGATTGTCCTACTGGGGCATTGTCAATAGTTCCTTCAGTTAATATAGATAAAACGAAATGCATTCGCTGTCATAAGTGTTTAGAGGCTCATGATCGTGGTTGTATCGCAACAGATTGTATACGTATGATTAAAGATTCCGACAAGAAAGTGAATGCCAAGGTTCAGGCATATAAGACCTTCGGCCTTCGCGAGGACTGGATTAACGAGTTCTTCAGCGATGTTGATGGCTTTTGGGTAAACAATTCTTTGGGCTCCGCCCAAGTTGACGGTTTCAAGGCTTGGCTCAAAGATGCTGAGATAACCGATTTGAAGAACCAGTTAACAACTTTCGGCAAATTGCTTCAGAAGATTTACATTGATGACATTAACCTTACATGGGAACTCATATTAACGAATCTTGCATATCACTCGTTCATAGTGCATTGGTTTGCTACCAATGTTTCTGTCGGACAGCCCTATGACAAAAAGAGCCTTGGGGATCAGATCGTTGAACAAGGTATTGATGTTTCCAAGAAGACCATCGAAAATGCGATCGCCGCTTTGACCCAAATGTTTTCTTATTCTCCAGTCGGTGAATTGCTTCGCTATGGAGTGTCTATTACGGGAAAGAGTTTTGTCCGTGAAGAATATTGTGATATCACAGAGGCTGGTCTTGCTTATTCCCTCTACAAATATGCGGAGATGAAGGGTGTTCGTTCTCTTCGCATATCGGACTTCTATTCAACTGACTGTGATAATGGACCGGCGGTCATTCTCGGAATATCTATGCATACATTTGAAAAGGTTTTGAGAACATTGAACTCCACATCGAATAGAGTCCTTGTTGCTGAACTTAATATGGGTTTGGATAATATTACGCTAAGAGAGGACCTAACTTCGATTTCCGTGATTGAGGCTCTTGTTAAATAACGTTGGATTTTGAACTGATGAGAAACGAGTACCTATACGATCTCTACAGAATAGCATTCTTATCTGTGAAGCAGAAATGTACAAATGGCGTAACTAATGCGGCTAAACCAGCCTTAGTTATGGCCGTAATAGAGGGTATTGCTGTAGGCGAAATCAAAAATAATCAGATTAACTTCCAAGACATTGAGGCTCGTTATATCAGTAAACTGGAAGAGTGGCAACCAGAGAAGACTCCCCTTAAGTATCCGTTCTATCATCTTGAGAGGGATGGATTCTGGCACTTGAAATGGAAAATTACTCCTCCTGTCAAGAGAATATCACCCTCTGCAAAGTTCCTTCGTGATAGTGTTGACTACGCATATTTCGACAATGCACTATGGGACCTGCTCCAAGAAGAGGAGGTTCGCAAGGGGTATATAGAGGCCATTACTAAATACTTCAAATAGCATAATAAATCAATTATCATATGGCAACTAAGTATTCTGACCTTATTGTGTTGAGGGGCCAAAAGGCAGCCTACAACATTCAGACTGAAGAGGATGGCGCATGGAAGGTGTTTATCGCCAACGAGCAATTTAACGACATTCTGCGACGGGTCATTAGTTCTGTGTTCAATAACGACACCAACGTCCATAAGTCCTTCTGGATTGAAGGCACCTATGGAACCGGTAAGTCTCACGCCGCTGCTGTAATCGAGCACCTCCTGTGCGATGATGTCTCCCAGATTGCGGACTACGTGAACGAGGAGTATGCTGCTCCCAAGTATGACGCACTGCGCCAATCTCTATTCGACCTGCGCAAACATAAACGTCTCTTTCCGGTCACATTATATGGTCAAGAAGAAATAGCAGCAAAAGACGATTTGTCTGCAAGAATGTAAAGTGAAATAAAGAAGGCTCTTCTCAAAGCTGGTTTGGATATAGATGTAAAAACCGATTTCGATAATATTATCAGCCATATTCATGATAATCGTGCTCTTTGGGATGTGGTTCTCCAGCAGAATCCCAAATTATTTTCTTTTACTCCAACAATAGAGAAGTTAATCTCCAATTTGGCTAATCAAGATACGGGAACTCTGGGAAAAGTTAAAGATGCCCTCAGAAATTCGAGAATCGATATTCGATTAGAAAGCACCAAACTCAGTTCCTGGTTTTTCGAGGTTGAGCAGAAATTGGCCCAAAATACGGACTACGATGGCCTCCTGGTCATTTGGGATGAATTCACAGACGTGATGAAATCTGACATTGGCCTCAGCCTGCTTGTTGATCTTCAGCGACTGGCAGACGAAACCATGAACGCAGAGCACAATTCCTACTTGTTCTTCATCTCGCATCCGTCAGCTCTAAACTCCTTGAAAGCAGAGGAACGAGACAAGACAAAGGGCCGCTACCTCTATATGAAATACAATATGGAGCCCGTTTCTGCCTTCAAGATTATGTCTCGCAAGTTCAGACTCGTGGGTAGTGAAGATGAACTACAGATGGTCAGCAGTTCCTTCTTCGAAAAGTGTGCTCCAATCCTATATGCCTATACGGCCGGTTCCGCCAACCAGCCAGAAACTATCGCCGACATCAAGAATCTGTTCCCGCTTCACCCGTCCACGGCGAACTTGGCAACCTATTACGCACGTGAGGCTGGTTCTTCCTCACGGAGTGTTTTTCAGTTCTTGGGCGAGAATGAGGCGGTCAAGGCTTTCCTCGACAATGAAGACTATTTCATGAATCGGGAGACCATCACTGCGGACTATCTCTGGGACTACGTAGTCCCGGAATTCAATGACAACGTAGCCAAGTTCGGCGCTGTCACAGAGCGCTTCAATTCTTACCGTCTGCGTGTAGAACATGAGAGCGCTGCGCACTTTGCCGTGTTCAAAGGTATCCTCTTGCTGAACGCTCTCAACAATATAGCCAACAACGAGTCTGTGACTCCGAGCGAGGATAATATAAAGTCTCTGTTCGTAGGCACTTCCATTGAATACCAAGTGGATGCCATCTTGACTTGGCTCAACGACAACAGCATCATTCAACGTGCGCCGGGTGGAATGTACTCCATCCAGTTTTCGGCCCTTCCTCCGAAAGAAATCGAGGAGATTAAGCAGCAGTTGATGTTGACCGAGTTTAAGACAACGGCACAGGTTATCAACTTCGGCTCCGCCGCTCGCGAGGACTTTGACCGTTATCTGGCTAACGTGGCACGTCCGTACAGTTTCCAGTTTTATTCCACGGAGGCCAACGAATACACGCTCCTCAACAAAGTGGAAAACGGCCGTAAGCAGGCAAAAGACTACGAGCTTTTCTTTGCTATGATGGTCGCCCGTAATGCTGAGGAATTGAATACATTGAAGGATATCTGCCTCCGCAACTGCAATGAGGAGCGTTTCCAAACCACGACCTTCGTAGTGTTTGACGCCACGCTCACCGACCTCAACTATCAACGTTTCATTGAGTACCAAGCTAATGCCAAGTGCGCCCAACAGCACGGCTTTGCTGACCAGCAGCAGTCCCATACCAAGTGCGCCTCCGATATGCTCAAAGAATGGATAAAAGAGATCCGTCGTGGCGTATTTGAGACTTATATCAAGGGCCAGACTATGACCGCATCTGCTATGAAGATGCCAACCGTAGTCAATTCAGAGATTGCTCCGGCCATCTTCTCTGCCGGTCCGGAATCTCTGGACATCATCAAGATTAAGTTCTCCAAAACCTACTGGAAGAAAGCACTAGTTAGGGATACCGTCAAGAGTATCATATTGTTTAACACCAAGACTGACATTAGTGACCACTGTAAAGGCCCGGCTATGCACGTGCCTTATCTCTTACAGTCCAGCGTAAACGAAGACCTTACTTGGAAGAACGATGTCGATCCTGAACACCCACTGTATCAAGTCTGTAAATTCGTTGAGAACAAGATTAAACACGCTGACAAATCCAATACCTTCAACTTGGCCGAGAAATTCATCGAACTCACGAGGCCGCCTTATGGTCTCTTTCAGTCCTACGCCGGTATGGGTATGCTTGCCTTCGCGATGCGTCCGTATATTGGCAAGATATTCGACCTCAACGGCAGGCCGCGTGAGGCACAGCACGTTGTTGAAGATGTGGTTGAGGTCTTCAGGTCCTGGGAAGACGGCAGGGTTAGCCCGAAGGTAACCTTTCGCTTTGAGACACCGGAGGAGGGTAAGTTGTGTAAGGCCTTCATCAAGACCTTCAACCTTACCGTCTACAAAGACATTTCCGAAATTAGCAGCCTCAAGAATGCTCGTTGGGTTATGACACATTTCTACATACCTGGCAAGAAATACCCGCTTTGGTCGCTAAAATATGTGGCAGAAGACAAAGCGAAAGAAGAGGTCAGAAAGCTCGTGGATAAAATAAACGCCATCTGCGTGGAAATAGGTTCCTCCAATCCCAACCTAATGTCCGATACCCTTGACGGTCTCAAGATGTACGAGTTCGAATTCAAAAACCTCATCGGAGATGATGCCAACTTCCGTTATGGCTTCCTTTCCTTTCTGCAGACAGTAGAGGCGGTGGGCCTGAAAGCAGACGAATTCGATACTGCGGTGGAATACATCTCTGGCCATCTCCAATCTGAGGTGGGGACATGGAATGAGGCTGAGGTCGTCAATGCGCTCATGGAGTGGCGTCTTAATACTCGTCCTGTACCTCCGCCTTCGAACCCGGTCCAGCCTGGTGGGGGTAATACTATTCCTTCGACTTACACTCCGTCCACCGGTGGATTTTCAGCGGAGAAAAAATCTAAGGCGCGTAGCAAAGTTGACGGTATCGCTGAGGTCGGTGAAGCAAAAGCTATCCTCCAAAAACTGATTAATCTCGGTTACGAACAGATTCTCAATACAATTCTTGACGAATAGTACGTATGTTCCAGACATTTGACAATATGGAGGCCTTGATGCAGGCCGTTGAAAGAGACAAGAATGCAACTGGTGTAAATGCGTTCACCGCTAACCGGTATCCGATTCGCTTTGTTCTCTTCGACAACTTCCGGGATTGCTATGAGTTCGTGTCTCGCCAAGCCAATGTATTCTTTCAGGGTATTGACCTGTGGCTGAACACGGAATACCCAGATGTTATCGTCACCCATAGTGACCTAGCCACCAAGATTCGAGACTATGCGAGAGACTGTGGTTCTGATAGCGTCATCGCACCGTTCTCTGAATTGGCCCGCTTCTATAACAACAAAACTAGCAATGAGTTCAATTCGCTCATCTCTACCATAAAATCGGTTGAATCTTCGCAGAAAAACTACGATGATCACCGGCGTGTGTACATTCCAATTGTCGGATTGTATGGAAAGATGTCCAAGTTTAACGAGGACTCCCAATCCATCATTTGGTACCTCAGATCTGCCGACCAGCAATTGAACTACCACTTGATTTTGACAAACGGCACTACCTATGGTATCAAGAATCTGGAATCCAAGTACGCGATTGTCAGTACAGTGACTGAGTGGATAAATCTCTGGAGGAAAGGAGATGTTACGCAGACTATCATCTGCACCTCCCGCTCCATTTTTGCCAATGCGGAATATGCCCAGCCGGACAATGCCTTCGATTATACTACCTGTAATAATGTATATGATTTCCTTGTGAAGGGTCTGGGCCTGCCTTTGGACATTATCAAGTATAAGGAGGCTGAGGATGGCTTCTGGCAGAAACTGGCCTCCGAAATCGACATCAATAACTTCAACCTGACAGCCTTCTTCAATTCACGCTTTGGCATTCACGAACTGGCTCACTTCAACGTATTCTACAAAATATGGTTCGGGGAAAAGGATTCCTACAGCCGTTGGCTGCTCAGCGCATACTATGTGCACCATTTCTGCAATAAGGGCTATATCTGCTCAGTTCTCCGAGAATGCAATAGCTATAGCAACTCGGAATTTGTCCAGCACTTGTTGCTCACTATATTTGATGAGGACCATCCCGTCGATGAATTGGAAGAGCGTAACGCCGGTTTGAAGGCTGCTGCCCAGAAGAACATCACAGTTCCGGAAAACATCCAGGAACTTCTGATGCAGAAGATTCAAGATGTGGAGGAGAAAATGGGCGCAAAATACGCTTTTCAGTATTTCTCGCTAGTCACAGAGGTAGAAAAAACCGAGATTGTCAAATGGTTCGCCGCTGGCAAGGTGGAGACAGACGATGTTCGTAAAGTCTATCCCGATCTCTATAATTATATGCAGCCCACATTCGGTACTAAAGACGCTGAACAGACTTGGTGTCTGGCTTACATTGACCAATACAAGAAAGCCAAACTCGCGAATACATACACGTCGGAGGTTGAATCAGTTATTCTCGAAAAGAATTCAAATGAAGTGACCTTCAACTCTTGGTACAACAATTTCAAGACCATCCGCACCAATTTCAATATGCGTACCGACATTCAGGTCTACTTTTGGATTGACGGACTAGGGCTTGACTGGATTCCGTTTGTGACAGAAATCATCCGTGAACGCAACCAAGATAATTATTTCCTCAACGAGGTGTACATCGCTAGGGCGACTCTCCCTACAGTGACGGACATCAACAAGATCGAATTACAGAAACTAGCCGGTGGCTCGCTGGACAAATACGGTGACCTTGATGGTGATTCTCATAAAGTGCGTCCATACCCATCCTACATTATTGACGATATGGCTAAAGTACGTGAGGTCATTAACCGCATCCTAGACGAGAACCCGGGGAAGAAGGTAGCCATCGTATCTGACCACGGCATCTCCTATATGTCTCAACTCCGTTCTGGTCTTAACATTTCCGGCATCAAAGGCCACCACGGTGGACGCTATGCTACATGGGACTCAGGCAAAGTTGTGGGCGACGAGAAATACAAGATTCTAGATGACCGGAATACCATCTGCGCCCTTCGCCACGAGTCTCTGACTAGCAAAATTGACAATGGCTCCGGCTGTCACGGTGGCTGCACTCCGGAAGAGGTATTGGTTCCCGTATTCATTATTTCAGACTTTGAACAGCATACAAGTTGCACCATTGTTCAGAAGAGTCTGGAGGTATCTGCATCCAATCCGGTGATGAAATTCGAAATCAACGGCCTTACCAATAAGGATATTCCTTATCTGGTCTACAACAATAAATACTATACCCTCCGCATTGAAAGCAAGGAACTCTATGTTTCTGACCCCCTGGACATAGTCGCTGGTGTCGAATTGGTCGAAGTCTGTGTGGACGGTTTGAGACATCCGTTCCACTTTAAAGCCAAACTTGGCACCGAAGAGAATGATTTGTTTGACGACTTATTTTAACAGAGCATAATGAACGAGAATATCAGCAGTAAGATTCGTACTTACTTTGCCCCGATGGCCATCTACAAAGACCCGAACTCCACAGACAGTTTGTTTGCGGGTCGTAGCCTGCCAGCCTTTGTTAAGGACTACCTCCTCAAGCGCTTCATCAACTCTGAAGGCGCTGTGGACCGTGGTGGTCTTACAACATTCCTAAATAAGGTAATCCCGCAAGATCCGGCATCAGTGAAGGATCGTCTGGGAATGGGGGAAGAGATAACCCTGCTCACTCGTTTTACCATATACATAGACCTTGTGAAGAGTATCCGCCGATTTTCCATTCCGGACCTCGGTATTAAACTCAATGAGGGCCAAATTCCGCCATACATTTACGAGCGGGACAAAGGTGAGCTCGTTGATGGTGAGAAATGGGGTATTATCAAACTCTGTCTAATGCCTGACGAGGGCGGCAAGAAAAATCATGTAGAAATGGTTGATTTCAAGCCGTTCAAGCCATACAAATCTGTTGATGTGGATTACCTCCGGGAAGCCCGCAAATCGTTCACTACAGAGGAGTGGATAGATGTTCTCATTTCTGCGATGGAGTACGATGCCGACACTTTTGCCAGTATGAAGCAGAAACTGGAATTCTTGACCCGTCTTTTCATCTTTATCGAACCTCGCCTCAATGTTATTGAGCTAGCCCCTAAGGGAACCGGCAAATCATACGTTTTCGGCAACCTCTCCAAGTACGGTTGGATTATCAGCGGTGGCAAGGTGACCCGTGCGAAACTGCTTTATGACAAGTCTAAAGAGCAACTTGGTATTCTCTGCAACCACGACTATACTGCCTTCGATGAGATTCAGACCATCGTTTTTCAAGAGCCTGCCGAGATCCAGGCTGCCTTGAAGGCATACCTTGAAGCAGGCAAGACCACCATCGACAACAAAGAAATTACCTCCGAATGTGGCCTGATGCTTATGGGTAATATTCCATTGGACCAGAACAAGAAACCCATAAACTACCGATACTTCGACTCTCTGCCCAACAGTTTCCGAGAATCCGCGCTCCTGGACCGCTTCCATTGCTTCATTGAAGGTTGGTACCTGCCTCGAATTTCCAAGAATATGATTTATAAGGGCTGGACCATCAACGTGGAGTATTTCTCTGAGGTGATGCACGCCCTCCGTACAGAAAACGTCTATGGCATGCTCTTCGACCAACTTGTTGAGTACGAAGCAAATGCCGATATGCGTGACTTCAAGGCCGTGAAACGCATCGCTACAGCGGCTATGAAACTCTTCTTTCCACACTGGAAGACCGTAGCAGATGTTGACCTGCGTGACTTTGACACCTACTGCCTCCAACCTGCTATCTATCGCCGCGGCATAATCAAAACTCAGTGTCACCACATCGATCCTGAGTTCAAAACACAGATGCCTCAAATCCGCGTCTGTGGTTTAAGTGAATAAATCAGGCTCTGTTTGAGTTTTTAAAACATATTTCTAGGATTTTAATCAAAAGTGAAATCCACTTTCAAGTGGTACACGCGTGATTTTTTCTCGCCCTCAGGAGTCACGATTTTAGTTTCTACAAGACCATTAAGAATCTTTCTTACTCCTGGGGAAGATAATCCGGTTATCTCTCTCGCGATAGCATTCGATATTGACGCATTCTTAACCAAATGCTCGAGTATCTTAATTGTGTTTGGCGAGCATTTTTCTTTTACTTCACTCCATTTTATCGCTACTTTATCGCTACTTATCGCTACTTTATCGCTACTTATCGCTACTTTATCGCTACTATCCACCTTTGCATTCTTGCTCCAAGCCACTGCACGAAGTATGAAATTGTTCTTATAATACTTAATGGGGAGAAGACCATCAGCCTCCATTTCTCGGCACATACGATCCACCCCTTCTCCAAACTCCTTTACATATTTATATGTCTTCAGATAGCGTGCAAGTCTTGGATTGCGAGAAAAATGCGTGTGCCTAATATTGTCCGGCCGCACAAGTCCGGGGAGATTTCCCGGGCTCTCAACTACAAGCTTGTCATCAAATAACTTAACCTGAATGTCTGTTCCAGTAATACTCAGATCCCTATGGCAGCAGGCATTTACAATCATCTCCTGTCTTACAAACTCCGGATATTCAGCTTCTGTGACAAACTTTCCATCGGCTCCCAAGTAAGTCCTCTCTTTGATCTGAGTTGCCAAGAATGCAACAGACTTATCAATCTGTTCACGCACGGGACCTTCAAATATCACATCCTTGATGACATTCATCTCAGTTCCTGTTTTCTCTTCAGTCCCCTCATAACGAATAAAGCGCACGCTGGCTCGCGGCAGAAAATCTTGTGGCTTCTTACCGAACAAGAGAAGTGTGACTATTGTTGGATGTAACTTGCCATTTTTCTCAATAATATATCCGTGATTTTCAGTCAAGAACTCCAAAGAAGACTTTCCGTATCCGATTTTCTGGCAATAATCATCCACCAATGTTATATCTATATCGTTTAATTCAGCACTATAAACAGCAGTCTCCTCATAGCATGTCTGCCCCTTATCATTCATAAGTTGGAACCTTTCATCAAAAGACAATTTCTTTGATTTATCTCCAACACGCAGAAAGACTTCATCTGCTTGATTTGCATAAACCCTCATGCTCGGTTCAATATGGAATACGAGCACATGATTGTCTTTGCCGGTTCTATCCACGCAAGGAAGCATTTCTACTTGTGTATTTACAGATGGAATACAAAAGTCAAAAGGCGTACGACGAATTTCATTAAGAACTTTCTGGTCATCGTCAACTCCTTCAATTTCTTTCTTGCCGTCAGTTATGCCAACCACCAAATCTCCGCCATCTGCATTGGCAAAAGCGATTATGGTCACAGCTAAGTCTTTTGGCTTAATCCTTATGCTCTTACGATCAAAAGTCTGTCCCTCCTCACGAGATAATATATCCTCTATTGTCATTGCCTTGTTCTTATTTGTCGCAGTTTATAACCGAATGCCATATCGAATGATATCTCTACGCAAACCTTAGATTTGCAGCATAGTTTTCTGCGCCAAGGTCTGTCATTACAAAAATAGTAAATTTACGCTGATAATGAAATTTTACTAAGGGCAATAGTGCCGGACGGTTATCAATTATCGCATTATAAATCCACCCAGGCAATGGATTTGTCGCGGCGCCAGTAGGACAGCTGGCGTTTGGCGTAGCGGCGGGAGTTTCGTTGGATTAGCTCTATGGCCCGTTCCAGAGTGGTGACTGGGCCGTCTCCCGGGGAGGTGGGACCCCATCCTTCGGTGCTGACTTTGCCGTCGAGGTAGTCGAACCAGGCGAAGATTTCTTTGTAGCCTACTGTTTGGAGGGCAGGGCGGTCGCGAAGGGGAATTAGACCCCGGACCTCTTCGACCAGGCCTTCATCAATCATCTTCAACACCCTTGCGTCAATGCGTGAATAGAGTTTCTCCTTTGGGCGCATCAGGCCGATTTTTTCGATCCTGAAATCGTGACTGCGCTTCGGTGAAGTCTTGAAAGACGAAAACTTGCGCCCTGTCATCAGACAGACTTCGAGTGCTCTGAGAACCCTCTGGCCGTTGGAAAGGTCAATCACCTCGCAGCTTTCCGGGTCGAGTGCGCGCAGCTCCTCGGCCAAAACTCCGACGCCTTCCTCCCGAAGCCGGGCGGTCAGTTCAGCTCTCAGCTTCTGATCCGCAGGGGGGAAATCGTCCAGACCGTTGACAAAGGCATCGATGTAAAACCCCGAGCCGCCACACATCACGAGCCTCTCGTGCCCCATCTCAAAGAGTTCCTTCACAAGACGGTGTGCCTCAATCTCATAGCGCCCGGCGGTGTAGTCCTCTCCGACTGAATTAGAGTGTATAAAGTAATGCTTCACGGCGGCAAGCTGTGAAGCATCCGGGACAGCTGTCCCAATGGTCATTTCCTTGAAAATCTGTCTTGAGTCGCACGAAATCACCGGCGAACCGTATTCCAGAGCCTTCTTGATGGCGAAATCGGTCTTCCCGACTCCCGTCGGACCCAATATGATCTCAACTTTTTTCAATCTAACTTTAGAAATCTTCAAAAAATAACCTGCATCATCTTTCTCATTCTTTTAGGTCTATCTTTATTTTCTCATCAGTCGTGTACCTCCAGTACACTCCTTCTTCCAAAAGAAATCTATACTCGAAAATAATTGACAAATCTGAAGCAGTTTATTCTTTTCATATTTCTTATCAAAATGATTCCCCCCGATACCTTGAGTTTCAAGCTATCGAAGTCCAACGCAGCAATCCGCCGCCTATTCGTCATCCCCCTCGTTTTCATCATAGACGACGTCCTCTTCATCCTTATCATCATCGTCGTCGTCGTCGTCATCGTCGTCATCGAAATCATCCTCATCATCCCAGTTTCCCTCTTCCTTACGGATGATGTTGCGCTTCTTGTCCTCCGGCAGGTCTTCGTAGGCCACATACCCGTTCTCGAACTCGATGGGATTAGGCCCCTTCGTCTCCACAAGCGCCGGATATACGATGCCCGGTCTTGCCTCAACCTCGCCCTCGCAGTTCACGAGCACGCTTTTCTTGTTGGTCGTGTCGTAGAAATAGACAAAACTGTCCTCGCCCCTTTTGTGGCAGTCCCCGAGAGTCACCTCGTCAATCGTTCCTTTTCCCAAATCGCTTACACTATAGCGTGCAATCGCGCTTCCGTCAGGATTCACCGACTTGAAAAGCACAATCTGGTCCATAGGAAAATCCATATCCGCGTGCATTCTCTTGTGGAACGAATAGAGCGAACTTGTCGACTTGAGTTCATAAACTCTCGCAAAGCCCTTCAGCCCGGGCAGGGAAACTCTGTATCTCAATATCATACGACAAATAATGATTATGCGGGAAACCATATTCCCGGAAAACGGCCTCAAAGGTACAAAATGATATGCTATGCAGCCTAAATTTTTTGCAAAAAATGCTAAAAATACCTTTGTTGCCCAACAATTTTGATAACATCGAAAATATGTCTATTTTTGAGGCCGTGCAGGTACACGTAGATATGGCAGAAGAAAACATCAAGGATACGTACAACAGCATTGCGGCGCCTTCCAGAGGGCTTTTCAAGGACAACGGAAGCCGCTTTATCGCGTTGGCCTATCCGGTTGAGACCGAAGCGCAGATTAAGGAAATCGTGGCCTCGTTGAAGAAGGAATATCACGATGCCAGACATCACTGCTATGCCTACCGACTTGGATACAAGGCAGATGTGTTCCGTGCCAATGATGACGGGGAGCCTTCCGGCTCGGCAGGGAGACCAATATTGGGGCAGATAGATTCCCGTGGACTGAGCGACGTTCTTGTTGTGGTCGTGCGCTATTTCGGGGGCATAAAATTAGGCATTCCCGGGCTTATCCGCGCCTACAAGACATCCTCCGAAGATGCTCTGTCGCAGGCCGCGGTTGTCGAGAAGATCGCTGCGGTGAACTATAGGGTCGAATTCGGCTACATAGCTATGAATTTCGTGATGAAGGTGTTGAAAGACTTGAAGATGGAGGCTGGTGACCAACAGTTTGACATGCGCTGTTCGGCCGTTGTCCGAGTCCGCCTTTCCGCCGAAAGGGACTTCCTCTTGCGGATGGGTGATATAGACGATTGTGTGGTTACAAAAATATAAAATGACTATATTTGTAAAATATATGAAGGCCGCAGTTCAGTGGTGAACGGGGGCAAGTATATGAAACTTAAATGGGTATGAAAACAGTTCATAATTTCTATGCGGGACCGTGCGTCCTGCCGGGGCAGGCTGTTGAGGCTGCAATCGAGGCTCTGAAGGACTTTTCCGGAACCGGACTGTCCGTAATTGAGATTTCACACAGGTCGAAAGAATGGGAGGCGGTGATGGACGAATGTCGCTCTCTTTGGAAAGAACTGCTGCATATCCCTGACACTCACGAAGTTGTCTTCCTTGGGGGTGGTGCAAGTATGGAGTTTCTCTATGTCGTAATGAACTTCCTCGAGAAAAAGGCCGGCTATCTTGAGACAGGCGTATGGGCAAAGAAGGCTCTCAAAGAGGCGAAAGGCTTTGCGGAATCAAAGGGTGCAGAGGCGTTCGCGGTAGCTTCTTCGGCCGATAAGACATATTCGTATATACCTAAAGGATATGAGATTCCGAAGGATCTTGACTATTTCCACATCACAACAAACAACACGATCTATGGGACCGAGATAGCATACGACATGGATTGTCCGGTGCCTCTGATTGCCGACATGTCTTCGGACATACTGTCACGGGCGGTTGATGTCTCGAAATATGCGCTTATCTACGGAGGAGCTCAGAAAAATGTCGGCCCGGCCGGAGTCAGCTTCGCCATTATTCGCAAGGATGCTCTCGGAAAGGTGTCGCACTACATTCCGACAATGCTGAACTATCAGATCCACATCGACGGAAAATCAATGTACAACACCCCGCCCGTGTTCCCTATATTTGTGATGAAGGAAACCCTCAAGTGGCTCAAGGAGCAGGGGGGTGTCGAGGCCATCAATAAAATCAATAAAAAGAAGGCTGCCATGTTGTATGATGAGATTGACCGCAACTCTCTCTTTGTCGGAACGGCTGCAACAGAGGACAGGTCAATCATGAACGTCTGCTTCGTGATGGCTCCCGGGTTTGAGCACCTTCAGGATGATTTCATGGCATTCGCCAAGGAGCGCGGGATGGTCGGCATCAAGGGACATCGCTCCGTCGGCGGTTTCAGGGCGTCGATTTACAACGCCTGTCCTGTGGAGTCGGTCCAGGCCCTTGTTGACGCGATGAGGGATTTCGAGACTTTTGTTCTTGAAGAAAAAGACTGACTTCTCTTGTAAGAAACTGTGATTGACTTGTAAAAAGCTGTGATTATGAAGATTCTGATTGCAACTCAGAAACCGTTCGCGAAGGCTGCGGTTGACGGAATAAGGGAAATCGTTGAGGCACAGGGACATCAGCTGTGTCTGCTTGAAAAATACGAGAGACAGGACGCCCTTGTGGCTGCTGTCAACGATGCTGATGCGCTGATTGTGCGCTCGGATAAAGTGAACTCAGAGGTCATAGAGGCGGCTCCTAAACTGAAGATTGTCGTCAGGGCAGGGGCCGGATACGACAACCTTGACCTTGAAGCCTGCACGGCGCATGGAGTCGTGGCGATGAACACACCCGGACAGAATGCCAATGCCGTGGCTGAACTTGTGATTGCGCTGATGATATATATGTCGCGTAATCGGTTCACTCCGGGCACGGGATCCGAAATTTTGGGAAAGAGGCTCGGGCTTCAGGCCTATGGCAACGTAGGACGTTTGGTTGCGACGAAGGCGAAGGCGCTCGGAATGCCCGTGATGGCTTTCGACCCGTTTGTCCCTGCGGAGAAGATGGTTGCAGAGGGGGTCGAGGCCGCTCAGTCGCTCGAACAACTCTATTCTTCCTGTGATTTTGTTTCCATTCACATCCCGGCTACGCCTCAGACGATCGGTTCAATAAAAGCATCGCTTGTCGGCCTTATGCCTAAGGGAGGATGTCTTGTGAACACCGCACGAAAGGAGGTGATTGACGAGGCGTCGCTTCTTGATTTGCTCAAGATGCGTGGCGACTTGAAATATGTCGCAGATGTGGCTCCTATGGCTGCGGAAGAGTTCGCGGCGGCTCTCGGGAATCGCTATTTCGCGACACCGAAGAAGATGGGAGCGGAGACAGCGGAGGCTAATGTCAATGCAGGCCTTGCCGCGGCACGTCAGATTGTGGCATATTTTGCCACGGGGTGCGAGAAATACAGATTGAACAAGTAGTATGGTAAGAGTGAAACCTTTTGCGGCGCTGCGTCCGCCGCGCGACATAGTCGAGGAAGTGGCAGCAAGGCCGTACGACGTGATGAACTCGGAGGAGGCCAAAGAGGAAGCAGGCGAGAAGTCGCTGCTTCATATCACCAGGCCTGAAATCGACTTCACGCCGATTGTTGATGAACATTCTGAGGCTGCCTATGGCAAGGCTGTCGAAAACTTTGCTCGCTGGCAGAAGAAGGGCTGGCTCAGGCAGGACGACAAGGAATGTTACTACATCTATGCCCAGACGATGGACGGTCGCACTCAGTACGGAATAGTGCTCTGCGCCCATACTGACGACTATGCCGACGGGGCCATCAAGAAGCATGAACTCACGCGCAAGGAAAAAGAGGACGACCGCATGGTTCATGTCCGCATCCAGAACGCCAACATTGAGCCTGTGTTTTTTTCCTACCCGGACGATGATCTTATAGGCTCGATTGTGAAGAAATACATTTCACGCACTCCGGAATATGACTTTGTCGCGGAAGACGGTTTCGGACATCGCTTCTGGGTGATTGACGACGATGACGACATTGCTGCGATTACAAAGGAGTTTTCCTCCGTAAAGGCTTTCTATGTCGCTGATGGCCATCATCGTACGGCGGCAGCGGCCCGCGTGGGAGCGGAGAGGCGCGAAAACAATCCGAACCATACGGGAGAGGAGGAATACAACTGGTTCATGGCCGTTGCCTTTCCAGAGAGCGAACTGAAGATTATGGACTACAACCGTGTGGTGAAAGACCTGAACGGGATGGGCATAGCTGAGTTCAAGCAGTGTCTTCTCAAATGTTTCTCTTTCGAAGGAATGGGGACTGAAGAAGATCGTAAAAAGGCAGAGCGACAGGGATTACTTAGCTTTGCTCCGATGCACAGACACGAGTTCTCAATGTATCTTGACGGGTATTGGTGGAAACTCAACTATCAGGGCTCTGTCGATGAGCAAGATCCGATCGGCAGCCTGGACGTGACGATTCTTTCCGAGCATGTTCTTGACAAGATTTTGGGAATCAAGGATTTGCGTCGCGATAAACGTATCGATTTCGTCGGCGGAATACGTGGACTTGGAGAAATCGCCCGTAGAGTTGACAGTGGAGAAATGGCTGTCGGTTTCGTTCTCTACCCGGTGTCGATGCGCGAACTTGTGAACATAGCTGACAGCGGGAACATAATGCCGCCGAAGACAACCTGGTTCGAGCCTAAACTAAGGTCCGGGCTGGCGATACATAAATTGGACTGATTTGAAGAATTTAAAAAGCATAGAAAGCGCGTTAGAAAAGACGACGGACACAAAGGCCCTCATCATCGGCGTCGGTGCAATGAAACGGACGCCGGAGATGTTCTCCCAATTGTTTCCCGGAAGAACGGCTGTGATTGTGGCTGACCAGAACACCTGGGACATCGCTGCTGAAGAGGTCGCCGGCTCTATGGAGCAGGCTGGGATTCCGATGGTTGAGCCATTCATATTTCAGGATAGGAACATCTTTGCGGAATGGTCATTCGTGGAGGAGCTTGAGGCTGCCTTGGGACAGAGCGACGCCATTCCTGTCGCCGTCGGTGCCGGAGTGGTGAATGACTTGACGAAACTTGTCTCGGAACATCTGGGGCGAAGATATATGATTGTGGCTACAACCGTCTCTATGGACGGTTTTTCTGCTTATGGCGCTTCCGTCATAAAGGACGGGTTCAAGCGGACATTCGACTGCCGTGCCGCTTATGGAATCATTGTGGATCCGGCGGTGGCTGCGAAGGCTCCTAAATATCTTGCGGTTTCCGGATATGCCGACCTTCTTGCGAAGATTCCGGCAGGGGCTGACTGGATTGTCGCCGATGCGATGGGCTGTGAAAATCTGGACGAGTTTGCCTGGCATCTCGTGCAGGACGGACTGCGTGATTCTCTCTCGGCTCCGGAAGCGGTCTACAACGGAGAAGTACCGGCAATAAAGTCGCTTGCGCAGGAGCTGATACTCAGCGGTTTCGCCATGCAGTCCTGCCAGAGCAGCCGTCCGGCGTCGGGCACCGAGCATCTTTTCGGACACTATTGGGAAATGACAGATCTGAGCTACACCGGCAAGGAGGAAGTTCCGGGGTTTGAAACTGGAAAATCTTTCCTTTCCGAGGGCAGGCGTGTTCCGCACGGATTTGCCGTCGGCATCGGCTCGCTCGTCTCAGCCGCGTGCTACGAATTCCTTCTTTCGAAGGATCTGTCCGCCATCGACATTGATGCTTGTGTGAATGCCTGGCCGTCGTGGGAGAATATGGAGGCGGGAATAAGGCGTGTGTTTGTCGATATTCCTAAGGATCAGACGGAAATTGCCGTGAAGGACTGCCGAGCTAAATATCCCTCTCAAGAACAGCTTCGCTCGCAGCTTGGCCGCGTCCGTGACGGCTGGCCTGCTCTGAAGGCCCGTCTTGAGTCCGAGCTGATGACCCCAAGCGAGCTTCGTGGCCTTCTCAAAACCGTTCATGCCCCGTATGAACCGGAAATGATAGCCGTCTCACGTGCCGACCTCCGCACTGCCTTCCGGCATATCCCTTACATGCGCGACCGCATCACCGCCATTGACCTCATCCAGCGTCTCGGCCTGTTACCTGAACTCGAAACCCATCTCTTCGGCCCTGGTGGCTACTGGGACATGCGGAATTAAGAAAAAGAGGATTGCTAATCCCTAATTACGCTTACTAAAAAGCGCGGCTGAAGGTGAAATTCAGTCGCGCTTTTCTTGATAATCTTGTAGTAAGGAATTGAATAAAAAGATGGAGTGCAATCCGCTTTTTATTCGATTCCGTCCGTTAGAACGGCAGGTCGTCCTCGCTCTCTGCAGCATCAAAGTCCGTCGGTTTGGCTGCCGAAGAGGTTGCCTGCTGCGGAGCACCGGCTCCGGTCGGAGCCGCATAGCCGGGAGCACCATAGGCAGGAGCCTGTCCCTGAGGCTGGGCACCGCCGGCGTGCTCTATTTTCCATGCACGGATGTCTGAGTACCAACGGCCGTTGTATTCGCGGCTTGAGAGGTTGAACGAAACCTTGACGGCCTCGCCTGCCTGGAATTTTTCCAGATCCTTCACCTTGTCCTCGCCCCAAACGTTCATGCATACCTGAGTAGGATAGTTCCCCTCCTGGTATTCAATCACAAACTCCTGCTTGGACCATGGACCCCTTGCGGACGTCCCATTCTGGACAGGAAGTTTTGTGATGATTTTCCCTTCAAGTTCGAGTGCCATAGACTATTTCTCCTCGTCGGCCGCCTGGTGTTTTCCTACTTTCTTCACCTCAACATCGAAGATGAGAACTGAGTTAGGCTCGATTCCGCGGTTGCCTCTCTCTCCGTAAGCAAGCTCTGAAGGAATGAAGAATGTCGCTTTTCCGCCTTCGCCGAGAAGACCGAGACCCTCAGTCCAACCCTTGATGACGCGGTTTGCCACGAACTGTGTAGGCTCCTCGCTGTCCATATTGCCGTCGAACTCTTTGCCGTCGATGGTCTTGCCGCTGTAGAATACCCAAACTGTATCGTTAGGCTGAACCTTATACTCGTCACCTTCCTCAATGATTGTGTACTGAAGACCTGACTCAGTCACTTCCACGCCGTTCTTGAGGTTCTCTGCGAGGAACTTCTCACCCTTTGCCTTATTTACGGCAGCAGTGTACTCGTTCTTCTTTGAGAGGTAGCCGTTGATGATGCGTCCCATATCCTCAGGGTTGATTTTGAACTGCTTGCCGAACTCAGGGTCATAGACATTGCCCTCAGCCTTGAGGAAGTCGTTCATACCTTTCTTGAGCTCAGACATGTTGAGTTCTGAGAGATTGTCGCAGAGGTCATTGCCCTTGAGGAATGAACCGAAGTTGATTCCGAGAAGGTAGCTTACTGAGTCAACCTCGGCGTGTGTAGGAAGTTCAACGTCAACCTTGACGTCACTGTTTGACTTGCAGGAAAGTGCAAGCGCGGCAACGAGAACTGCCGCAAAAATTCTTGTTGATTTCATAATACGTATTAATTTTTATGTGTTTTATATCCCTTATTATTAAGGTCCGAAAAATCCGAACCGACTGCAAAGATACTTAAAGTTTCTCAATTAAATATGTATTTTATTTTGCAGGATGCAAAAATATGCCTACCTTTAAGAATAATTCGCTCAAATGGTATGATTGATTCGGAAAAACTTTTCGGGAAACTCAAATTGTTCTTCGGCTATTCGTCTTTCAAACCGGGACAAGAGGAGATAATACGCCATCTTGTCGAGGGCAACGATGCATTTGTCCTTATGCCGACCGGAGGCGGGAAAAGCCTTTGCTATCAGCTTCCAGCCCTTTTGATGGAGGGTACGGCGATAGTCATATCCCCACTGATTGCCCTGATGAAGAACCAGGTGGACGTGATTCGCGGGTTCGTCTCCGGGGATGAGGGAGTGGCGCACTTTCTGAACTCGTCGCTCGGAAAGTCGCAGATTGCAGAGGTTCGTGCTGATTTGCTTGCGGGCACGACCAAACTTCTCTATGTGGCCCCGGAGTCCCTGACAAAACAGGAGAATATAGCCTTGCTCAAGGAGATAAAGATATCTTTCTATGCAATTGACGAGGCACACTGCATTTCCGAATGGGGACATGACTTCCGTCCGGAGTACCGCCGCATCCGCGCCATCGTCGACGATATAGGCCGTGCACCGATAATAGCCCTCACCGCGACCGCCACTCCAAAGGTACAGAGCGACATACTCAGAAATCTAGGGATTCAGGACGCGAAGGTATTCAAGTCTTCATTCAATCGGCCGAACCTCTACTATGAAATCCGGGACAAGCAGGATCCCAAGCGAGATATAATCAAGTTCATACGTCAGAATCCGGGAAAGTCCGGAATCATCTACTGCCTAAGTCGCAAGAAGGTCGAGGAAATGGCAGAACTGCTGAATGTCAACGGGATAAAGGCGCGGCCATATCATGCAGGGCTCGACGCGAAGACCAGGGCCGAAAACCAGGACGCTTTCCTTATGGAGGAGGTGAACGTCATCGTTGCAACGATTGCCTTCGGTATGGGCATCGACAAGCCGGACGTGCGCTTCGTGATCCATTACGACATTCCGAAGAGCCTTGAAGGTTACTATCAGGAGACGGGCCGTGCCGGACGCGACGGGAAGGAGGGGCAGTGCATCGCCTTCTATAGTTACAAGGACATACAGAAACTGGAGAAATTCATGCAGGGCAAGCCGATTGCCGAGCAGGAGATAGGGCGTCAGTTGCTGATGGAGACGGTGGCTTACGCAGAGTCGAACAGTTGCCGTAGGAAGTTGCTGCTCAATTACTTCGGGGAAGATTACCTTTTGGACAACTGCGGGGCCTGCGACAACTGTCTGCATCCGAAGAAGAAGTTTGAGGGGTCGGAACAGATGTGCATGGTGATTGACTTGGTGTCGTCGCTTCCGGAGCGTTTCAAAATTGAGCACATAGCGAACATACTTGCCGGCGTGAGCAATTCTCTGATAAAGTCATACAAACATGATGAACTGGAGGCTTTCGGCTCCGGACGCGACCACAGCTTCCGGTTCTGGTGCGCTGTCATCCATCAGGGGATTGTCCTTCATTTTCTTGACAAGGACATCGAGGCTTACGGGCTCATCTCTGTCACGGAGAAGGGACGGAAATATGCCGTGAACCCGACTCCGCTGATGCTTACCGAGGACAGGACATTCGCCGAAGGGGAGGACGATGACGATGATGCGGCGGCGGTGGCGGTACGTTCCGGCGGCGGTGGCGGTGACGAGACGCTTCTCACTATGCTGAAGGACCTTCGCAAGGACTTGAGCCGGAGGCTGAAGCTTCAGCCGTGGGTGATTTTCAGCGATGCCGCGCTTGAGGATATGTCGATTATGTATCCGGTCAGCCTCGATGAGCTTCAACGTTGTCAGGGCGTAGGCGAGGGGAAGGCAAGGAAATACGGCAAGGAATTCGCCTCCCTTATTTCCAAGTATGTGGAGGAGAATGAGATAGAGAGGCCGTATGACCTGTCGGTGATGAAGACTGTACGGCACAACTCCGACAACCGCATCACTATAATCCAGAATATCGACAGGCGCATGGCGCTTGAGGACATTGCCGAGGCTCTTGGGCTTGAGTTCGATGAGCTGCTGACTGAAATCGAGTCAATCGTGCAGTTCGGCTTCAAGCTCAACCTGAACTACTACATCGAGCAGAATGTCGACGATGACGTGGTTGACGAGATTTATGAATATTTTCGCGATGAGGCGGAGTCCGATTCTATTGAGGATGCGCTCAGGGAATTGGGGGCTGACTACGAGGAGAACGAGATCCGGCTTGTGCGGCTTAAATTTCTCTGCGAGGTCGCGAACTGACGTTTGGTTGAACAACGTTTCTTGGTCTGTTTCTTTGTCTCTGCGATTTTTGGCGAAATCGTCGTTTATGACTAATTTTGCAGTCTTTTGAAAAATCGGGTTTTCCCGCAAAAATAAAACGGTTATGATTACATTCGGTTATAAAACCCCGTGGAGCGGAATTGTACGTGCCCTTGCTTCACTTGGCCTGGGAATCCTTGCAGTCACCTATCCTGGTGATGTGATTCCACTTTTGGTGAAAATTTTTGCAGTTCTTCTCGGACTCTATGGTTTGGGAATGTTGATTTTCGCCTTTGTTAATAGAGATGAGAAGTTGTTTTCTCTCTGGCTTTCCAATTCGCTCATCGAAATGGTCGTGGCTGTGCTCGTGTTTATTTTCGCCGGGTTCATAGCCAACATTGCAGTGAAGCTTATCGGATTTCTTCTGCTCTGTTCCGGAATATACCAGACAATAGCTCTGATAAGCGCGGAGAGGGCTTCACGTTTCGGGCTTTGGTTTTTTGTCCTGCCTGTCGTGGAAACAATAGCCGGAGGCACGCTGATGTTTGCCTCCCAGCTTTTCACTAGTGGAGTCGGAATTATCGTCGGCATCGCCCTCATAGTTTCCGGACTCTCGGAGTTGTTCTCGTCGATTAAAGTCTACCGCATACAAAAGATGATGGCTGACACGGCTAAGACTGAAGAGCAGACCGACGCGACGGTAGTGACTGTCGATGAGACGAAGGAAGACAAGCCTCAGGCGTAACTTGCTGAATACGGAGCATGATACCTCGCGATACGGTGGAGAGGGTCCTGGATGCGGCCCAGATTGTGGAAGTGATCGGCGATTTCGTCGATCTGAAGCGTCGTGGAGCCAACTGGATAGCCTGCTGCCCGTTTCACAACGAGAAGACCCCGTCGTTTTCGGTCTCTCCGTCAAAGGGAATCTACAAATGCTTCGGATGCGGGAAGGCCGGTTCGGCAGTGGATTTCGTGATGGAGCACGAGAGTATGTCTTTCCCGGAGGCCATACGCTACCTCGCGCAGAAATATCACATAGAAGTCGTTGAAAAGGAAGAGACGGCGGAGGATCTTGCCCGCAAGCAGCATAAGGACAGTCTTTACATCGTCTCGAAATTTGCTTCTGAGTTTTTTCAAAAATCGCTTAAAACCCCTATGGGACAGGCGATTGCCTATCAGTATTTCCACGGGAAACGTAAACTTGACGATGCGACGATTGAAAAATATGGTCTTGGATGGGCTCCGCAGTCGCGTGATGAGCTGAGTCGCGCCGCCCGTGAGGCCGGATATAAGGAAGACTATCTTGTAGAGACAGGGCTCAGCATACGCCGCGACGACGGTTCGTTGGTCGACCGTTTCTACGATAGGGTCATTTTCCCGATACATTCCGTGACTGGGCAGGTTATCGCTTTTGGCGGGCGCACGCTCAAGACGGACAAGAGCGTTGCGAAGTATGTCAATTCACCGGAGACGGAAATATATGTCAAGAACAAGTCCCTCTACGGAATCTATTTCGCGAAGAATGAGATTTCCCGACAGCGGAAGTGCATCCTTGTCGAGGGCTATCTAGACGTTCTTTCGATGCATCAGCTTGGAATATTGAATGTTGTGGCATCGAGCGGAACTTCGCTCACTACGGGGCAGGTGGACCTTATAAAGAGGTTTGCGGACGATGTGACCGTGATGTACGACGGTGACAGCGCCGGAATCCATGCGGCTCTGCGCGGAATCGGATTGGTGCTTCGCGGAGGACTGAATGTGCGTGTCGTCCTGCTGCCTGACGGTGAAGATCCTGATTCTTTCGCATGTTCTCACACTCTTGCCGAGGTTCAGGACTATATTGCCTCACATGAGCAGGACTTCATCGGGTTTATGACCGACATGCTTCTGGGAGAGGCGGGAAATGACCCTCTGAAAAGGGCGGCGCTTGTCAACGAGGTTGCGGACACGATTGCGCTGATTCCTGACCAGATTGTTCGCGCGATGTATGTCCAGACATGCTCCACCAAGTTCGGCATGGACGAAAGCATGCTTTACGACAGGGTGCGGCAGTCACGGGACGCAATGCTTCTTGCCGAGAAAAAGCAGCGTGAGCGTGAGGCGGCTCAAGAAGCTACCCGCGCTGGAGACTCCGCTCCGGAGAACAATAATGCTGTTCCTGACGCCGCCGAAGTCGAGTTGCCGGCACGGGAACACCTCCCGGAGGTTGCGGAAATGGTGCGACTCCGCGAGGAAGAGCCGTCCACGGCATCCGGAGAGCGTGAGATTTTGAGTTTTCTTTTGGAATATGGGAACAATGAACTGAAGTTTGACAGGAACTCCCCGTTTTGGACAGAGGAGACTCCGACTGTGGCGGACTTTATTCTCAATACCTTGGACGACAATGGGATGGCGTTTCATAACTCGATGTATGCGAGGGTGTTGAACCAGTATACGAAGTTCTATGACGAAGGCCTTCAGCAGAATCAGATACTTGCTCGGCTGCGCGACAGCGAGGATCCGGAAACCAGTGCCATCACACGTGATCTTCTCGTGGACAAGTACAATCTGACGGTCAAGAACTTCGAGAATTCGCTGACTTCAGCCGAGACTGTCCTTGTGATATATGTCCCGAAGTCGCTGATAAAGCTTCAGTTGCTCAATGTGGAACTTGACCTCAAGTCGCTCCAGAAGGAACTTTTGTCTGCGCAGGATGCCGGCAGACAGGAGGAATTGATGCGGAAAATAACGGAACTTAGCAGAATGAAGTCGTCACTTGCGTCTGAGTTTCGAAAATAAAGCTATTTTGTTGATATATAAAGAAATATAGATATGGAAAACAAGGATTACAGAAGACAGCTGGTGACCTGTGCGCTCCCTTACGCGAATGGTCCCGTTCATATTGGTCATCTCGCCGGAGTCTATGTGCCGGCTGACATATATGTGAGGTATCAGAGGCTTCGCGGGCAGGATGTTCTTTTCATCTGTGGCTCTGACGAGCATGGTGTTCCGATTACCATCAAGGCAAAGAAGGAGGGCGTGACTCCCCAGGACATCGTCGACAGATACCATTCTCTCATCAAGGCATCGTTTGCCGGGCTCGGCATCAATTTCGACATCTATTCCCGCACAAGTTCAAAGGTGCACGAAAAGACCGCTTCGGATTTCTTCCGCAAGCTCTACGACGACGGCAAGTTCATCGTGAAAGAAAGCGAGCAATACTACGACGAGGAGGCCAAAACCTTTCTTGCTGACCGCTACATTGTAGGCACCTGCCCGCGTTGTGGAGCTGAGGGGGCATACGGCGATCAGTGCGAGAAGTGCGGCGCGACTCTCAGCCCGGATGAGCTGATCAACCCGAGGTCGGCCCTTAGCGGGTCGCCACTTGTGAAGAAGCCGACAAAACATTGGTATCTGCCTCTGAACGAGTATGAGAAATGGCTTTCGGAGTGGATTCTGGAAGGGCACAAGGAGTGGAAGACCAATGTTTACGGCCAGTGCAAGAGCTGGATTGACGGCGGGCTTCAGCCGAGGGCGGTGAGCCGTGACCTTGATTGGGGAGTGCCGGTGCCGGTTGAGGGGGCAGAGGGTAAGGTCCTCTATGTCTGGTTTGACGCTCCGATAGGATATATCTCCAACACGAAGGAACTTCTTCCGCAGTCTTGGGAGAAATGGTGGAAGTCGGAAGATACGAAACTCGTCCATTTCATCGGAAAGGACAATATTGTTTTCCACTGCATCGTTTTCCCGTCTATGCTCAAGGCTCACGGAGGCTACATTCTTCCGGACAATGTTCCTGCAAACGAGTTCCTCAATCTTGAAGGCAGAAAAATTTCGACTTCAAAGGGATGGGCCGTTTGGCTGAACGAATATCTTGAGCAGTTTCCAGGACAGGAGGACGTGCTCCGATATGTACTCTGCGCAAATGCTCCGGAGACCAAGGACAACGACTTCTCCTGGAAGGACTTTCAGGCACGCAACAACAGCGAACTCGTGGCAATTTTCGGAAACTTCGTTAATAGGGCTGTGGTGCTCACTCACAAATATTTTGGAGGCAAGGTGCCTGCGGATCTGAAACCGGAGGCGATTGACCGCGAGACACTTGCACAGATTCCTGCGATTGCGGCGGAGATTGAATCCAACATCGAACAGTACCGTTTCCGTGAGGCGCTCAAGGCTGCGATGAACCTCGCTCGTCTTGGCAACAAATACCTTACGGACACTGAGCCGTGGAAGGTGGCGAAGACCGACATGGAAAGGACGGCGTCTATTCTGAACGTCTCGCTTCAGATCTGTGCCGCCCTCGCCGTCGCGTTCGAACCGTTTCTGCCTTTCTCGGCGGAGAAACTTCGCAAGATTCTCCACGTGGGAATAATAGCGGGCACTGACCATCGGACTGGAGATCCTGGCACGACCGGGGAGAACATTTTCACCCCTTCCGAGGCTGCCGCACTCCACACTGTAGATTCTTTGGGAGGCGCGTCCGAAGTGGCAGAATATCCGATTGCGCTTTCTTGGAGCGACCTCGTTTCCGAGCGCATACTTCCTGAAGGACACGAACTCGGAGAGGCGGAGCTGCTCTTCTCGAAGATTGAGGATGAGCCTATTGATGAGCAGATTGCCCGTCTGGATGCAATCAGGAAAGCTCAGGAGGCTGCTGAGGCTGAGGCGGCTGCAAAGCAGGCTGCTGCGAAGGTGGAGCCTCAGAAGGACGAGTGCAGTTTTGAGGATTTTGAAAAAATGGACATAAGGACAGCGACTGTGCTTGAAGCGGAGCGTGTCCCGAAAACCGACAAGCTTCTCAAACTTACGATTGACACAGGGATTGACACCCGCACGATTGTTTCCGGCATTGCCGAGTATTATTCTCCGGAGGATATGCTTGGAAAACAGATTTGCATACTTGCAAACCTCGCTCCTCGTAAAATCCGTGGCATTGAGTCTAAGGGTATGATTCTGATGGCTCGTCAGGGAGACGGCAAGATGAGGCTTGTTACACCGCAGGAAGTTTTGACTAATGGTGCTCAGATCGGGTAAAAATGCACTAAAAAGCGAATTGCTGCGTTGGACTTCGATAATTTAAATCCTCACAACCATCAGGTTGCTGCGGTTTAAATTTCTTGTCCGCCTTGCACTTCGTCTTTTTATTGCATTTTTACATCGCTATTTGTTCTGGTGTTATTCTGGTTTATTTTGTTGTAATGCGACAGGAGCGGAAAATCTATATGTATGATACAGTATAATAGGGACATACAAAATACCTTCGGGATGAAGGTGCGGGCTGCGGCCTACGCCGAATGGAGAAGCGTGGACGCGTTGCGGGAACTGTTGAAGGACAGTTCCCTTCCGCGTCCGTTTCTTTTTGTCGGTGCTGGCAGTAACCTTCTTTTTACAGGAGATTTCCCCGGAACGGTTTTTCATTCCGTGATGAAGGACATCAAACTTCTTTCTTCGGAGGATGTTTGTTCTGACGGGGCGGTTATGGTAGAGGCCGGAGCGGGAGTCGTATTTGACGATTTCTGCGAGTGGGCTGCAGAGAGGGGACTCTGGGGTATTGAGAATTTGTCGCACATCCCCGGAGAGGTGGGCGCAAGTGCTGTTCAGAATGTCGGAGCCTATGGCGTTGAGGCAAAGGATGTGATTGAGAGAGTGAACTGTATCGAACTTTCAACGGGCAAAACGATTGTGTTAGCGAACTCCGACTGCGGATACGGCTACCGCGCGTCCAATTTCAAGACAAAATGGAAAGGGCAGTATGTGATTACTTCGGTAGTTTTCCGCCTCTGCTCCGTTCCGCAGCCAAGGCTTGACTATGGACATCTTCGCACGGCGGTGGAAGAACATCTTGCCAAGAAGACAAGTTTGATTTCCGGAGATTGCCCGGAGGATTCTGCTATCAAAAACGGTGATTTTGCCGGCGAAATAACTCCGTCGGTAATCCGTGAGGTGGTCACATCCATCCGTAGGGAAAAACTCCCTGAACCGGAGGAACTGGGCTCAGCAGGCAGTTTTTTCAAAAACCCTGTGATTTCGCAGAGTCACTACGAGACGATTCTCTCAGACTACCGTGCCGCAGCAGGCCCCGAGGCCAAAGTGCCGCACTACATTGTTGAGCAGCCCGACGGCTCCGCTCCGATGATTAAAATCCCGGCAGCCTGGATGATAGAACAATGTGGCTGGAAAGGCAAGACTCTTGGCAATGTTGCCAGCTATGCGAAGCAACCCCTTGTCATAGTGAATCTCACCGGCAAAGCCACCCCGCAGGAGGTTATCGCTCTTGAGAATGCAATAATAGCCTCAGTCCGCGACCGCTTCGCCATCGAGCTCCACCCCGAAGTCGAACACATCTGATTTTATAAAAAATCTATTTCAAGTACTTCTCTGTAATCCAAGTTGCGAAAAACAAATCGTAGACTTGGTAGACGCCTCGTGTGCAGGTGAGAAGCCCTTTTTCGAGCAATCCTTTTGCAGCTGCATTTACTGAACTTGGGGATTGTAGCGCGTATTTATCGACGAATTCTCCGGAGGTTATTTTGCTCGCTTTACCCTCAATGGCAATAGCCAGAATGATTTGTTTCTGTTTCTCCGGGAGTTGATACAGAAGGTCTTCGTATGTTGCCCCGCTGAAATCGATGATATATTCGACTGCGGATTCTATTCGTTCTTTACCGCAACTTTCCCCTTCTTTTGTCTGCATAAACAGGATGTTCATCACTTTTTGGAGATAGAATGTCGTGCCGTCGAATCGTTTGTAAAGTTCGGGAACCACATCTGTTTTAAGTTCTTTGCCTGCGGCGGAGAAATGTCTTTCGCAAAATTCGGCATAGAGTTCCTCCTTTATGGGCGGAAGATTGATTATTGTCGCACTTTGATAGAACGGACGTGCGGAAGATGTGAATATTGAGCCCATCATCTCCCTATGTGAGTCGGAAAAGACAAAATGTGCATTTGAGCAATACTGAATATGTGTCCGTAGTGCAGCTTCCACATTTTTGTCGCTATAATTCCCAATCTGTTGGAATTCGTCAATTGCGACCAAGCAAGGTTTATCAGCGTTGTTGAGATAGGTAAAAATCTCATCCAAAGTGGTTGCAGGGTTTCGTAAATCACCGATTTGCAGAGTCCAGGAAGGCACTCCGGCGGCATCATAACTGATTCCCCCCTTGAGCGACGAAATGGTGTTGACGAAAGCTGACCAAACCTTCGCCCCTTTGGGTTTGAGTGCATCAAGTATGGTCTTACCCATCCTTTCTGTCATTTCGGCCAAAGATTTCGTTGAATATATGTCAATTATGAAGGTATGAAACTTCTCACTGATTTCTTTTTGGGCGAAGCAATGTCTTATGAGGTCTGTTTTCCCAAATCTTCTCGGCGACATCAAAGCAACATTATTCCCATTAAGCAGCAAGTCTTTAAGGGCTTTAGTCTCTTCGACTCTGTCGCAGAAATACTCCGCTCCGGCATATCCGGTTGTAACGAATGGATTCATAAATATAACTTTTTGCAAAGATAGTAAATTATCATAAGATAATAATCATAAAATGATAATTACTTTATGAAAATCCATTCTGCTCTGATAGTGGCGGCCTCTTACAGAGATTCTAATATGTCCCTGTGCAAATGTCCCTATGCAAGATAGCAGATGCTGTCTTCAGACTCGGTCCTTTCGCACAGGCCTGCGGCGTTGAACATTCCCTCAAAACTGAGGTCTTCATCAATTTGCGGCCAATGGATTCCTGTGTAAGACAAGTGGAAGTCATTCAACTGTTCGGCCGTGGCAGCAGAAAGACGCGGCCACTGTCCGACAGAATAACTCGCGACCAGTCCGTCCTTTGTTTCGGCGCAGATTTTTCCGTCCTCAATCCAAACTTTTGAAATATAACGTTTCATTTCTGCATAACATTTCGGAAATACTCTTCCCATTTAGTAAAACTTGAATACAAATCCAAAAACAATAAAAACAGTTGGCATAACTCAATAATGCAAATTAAATAAAACTTATATTGAAAAAAAATAAATCTTGTTCTGGGTAGGGACAAAAACCAAGTGGGTTTGCGCTGCTAAGAAATATGTTTTGTGTTACTCATTTTGCTCCTTTGCGACGGTTGCAGTCGCGACAGAGTAGTTGACAGTTGGAGGCGATGGTGCGGCCGCCGTCTTTCCATGGGGTGATGTGGTCGGCTTCCATCTCGCGGATGTCGATGATTTCGCCGTGACGGAGACAGTCCGGGTTCGCGCACCGGCCGTTCTGACGCTCATACACTTCGCGTTTTGTATTGTCATCAAAGGCACGAATGTCAAGGTGGCGCTCGTCGTGGTCGAAGACATATTGATAAATCCCTGACTTCTTTTTGACGTCGCTGTCCATCATCAGCCTCTTCACCTCGGATTCGAGTGTTGCCGAATCATAGCTTCCTTCTCCGTAGCGGTTGTAGAGTCCTCCCCAGTTCACTCCCTTCATCTCCTTGCGGTAGTTCGGGAAGAGTACATTCACCCAGTCAATGACTTTTCTGAAATACAGCCACAGCTCGTTGGCGTTGCTGTCGTGCTGGTGTTTCGCCATATAGATTTCAATATTGCCCTTTGAAATCCAGTCTATCGCGGTTTCGAGATAGTCCTGCCTTATCGGTGAACCGTTCAGGAGCTTGCCTGCCATTGCGTATGCCGGACAGCCGGTCTTGCTGAAATATCTCTTTGCGTCCGACAGCCAACTTCCGGAATAGACCGCGTTCCTCAGTTCCTGCTCGGTGAGTTTTTCACCGGCGATGTTGATTGTCTTGAACCAGCCGAGTTTCTCGGAGTCCGTGCCCTCGCAGACATATATCATCAGCCTGTAATTCAAGAACTTCTCCTTTTCGTCGTCCGGGAGATTGTGGAAATATTGGAAGTTAAACGCGAAGTCGCCGTTCACATACTGACATAGGGATATTGTTCTCTGCTGTCCGTCAATGACTTCGAATCCTCCGTCGTCGCGTACCGCCCAATACATCACGTTGAGCGGAAACTCCTTGAACACGGTGTCGATGACGGCATTCCGTTGGTTCTCACCATAGACGAACTCGCGCTGATACGGAGGGCGTATGTCGAGTTTTCCATTATATCCGATGACGCCGTTTTCTGCGTTATCCTTATATCCTGCGGTCAATTCCCTGACTGTCACCTCTTTAAGTTGTATTTTCATGGCTGGGTTATTTGTTTTGTTGTTTTCGGCGGATGAGGATTCTTTTGTACATTCCATTCCCATTGACAACTGGCGCGTCATACCTCGTGTGTGGCTTCTTCAAACCCTCAATCATTCCATCTCCACCTCTGTCCGTTGTCCATAATATCTCAAATTGTTCGGGATTATATTTATAGAGGAAAGTAATAGGAACCCCCATAACTCCATAATAATCAGATGGTATATCATTGGATTTCCCTACCTCAATCGCTTTGTAATTCTCATATTCCGGATAGTCCTCAGGATTATATGTCTTATACAGAATCAGTTCCTCGTGCCTCTTGGCGATGTCAAGATTTGTAAACCAAGTCACGCCCGAGACTCGTATCATTCCGGCGCGATGGTCGCCGGCAGATGCAACATCCTCGTATTTGGAGAAGAAGTGGCCTGCACATCCCTTAAAGCCGACCCCGAGCCACAATTTATTCTGCTGAATCAAGGGGAATATTTCCTTATAGGTTATGGCATTTTGATGCCCGACAATCACAAATTTCTTGTCGTACTTAATCAGCTGCGCCACATATTCCCTGAACAGACTGAACGGAGGGTTGGTTACCACGATGTCCGCCTCTTTCAGAAGTTCGATACATTCCGGACTTCGGAAATCTCCGTCCGAATGTTCAAATTCGTGATAGGGAATTTGTTTGGCGTCCTCCGGACTGTTACATTCCGGATCACCGTCGTAGATGGCATAGACAGCTCTTTCGCACTCGTTCATTGAGAACAAGTCGGGCTCGTTGTTCTTGTAACAGGTGGTAATCAGGCGTTTGAGGCCAAGTGCCTTGAAATTTAACACGAAATAGACGGAAAAATTGCTGACGCGAGGGTCGTCGCAGTTGCAGATCACGGTCTTGCCCTTGAAGTGTTCTTTGTAGTGACGAAGTTCGTTCTCGATGTCCGCGAGCTGCGTGTAGAATTCGTCCTTTTTCGCGCGGTTTGCCGCGTGGAGGCTTTCGTTTCCGGCCATGGTGAATGAAGTGGTTTTAATGGCATGACTATCATTCACTTGATGTGACAGGCAAGAATGGCTTGCCCGTCACGATCAGACGCAACAAAAAGGTGTGAGCTTCTTATTGCGTTTACCAAGGTAGCCCACGACGGTAACCTTTGCCCGACTAAAGATGCCCACACCCGATTATGGGTGCGAGCATTGCATTTTATTTGTCAGGCAAAGGACTTCCTCTCGTGGAAATCCTGTTGCGTATTATTTTCGCACATTTATAACCGTATAAGTTTCGTGGGCTTTCGGTAAACGCGAAATAATAGCAATGCTGCGTTATTTTAATATGTCTTGCCAAACCGGCACCGCTTGCCTTCGGGTCGATTGACGGCAGCAAAGTTAGAAAATATTGCTAAAAATGCGAAATGTCGAAAGGCAAAAGATAGTTTCACATACAATAAACATTATATTTGTGTGCTATTTATCTTATTTGTTTTATGACAGCGATTCAGATAGTTTCATTGGGGCTTTTGGCCTTGTTTTATGCGGTTTATCTTGGGAAGATGATTGCGCAGTGGAGGCGGGGGATAAGGACGGATGTGCTTGGGGCGGCGGGGAAACCTAAGCGGGAGAGGGTGATTGAGGCTACGCTTAAGGTGATGACCTACAGCACCGTGGCGGTTGAGGCGGGGAGCATTGTCTGGGGACGCTCGTTCCTGCCGAAGGTCTGCGCATGGTGCGGAGTGGCGGTGACTGCCGTCGGAGTGGCTTTCTTTGTCGCCGCAGTGCTGACGATGAAGGACAGCTGGAGAGCAGGGATATCACCTGAGGAAAAGACGGAACTTGTGACCGGCGGAGTATATGAAATAAGCCGCAACCCGGCATTCGTCGGCTTTGACCTCACCTATATCGGACTCTGCCTCTCGTTCGCCAATGCCCTCAACATCGCATTCGCGCTCATGACCATGATTCTCTTCCACCTTCAGATTCTGCAGGAAGAAAAGTTTCTCCTTTCCCGCCGGGACATTGACTATGCCTCCTATATGCACCGCGTGAGGCGTTATCTGTAGGCTGCTCAGAATCCTGTGTTCTGCTTGTGGCTGAAGACGCAGTTCCGCAAGATTTGATGCTCCGGTTTGTTGTTTCTTTCCCTGACTGACAAAGATTTTGTATCTTTGCACCGCCTGTGGCAAAAATGAATTTGCAGAAGGCGGAAAGCATTATGGAAGGAACAGCAACGGTCGTCAAACATACTGGCAGTCACTATCTTCTGGCTCAACTTCCCTCGTGGAGGCTGTTCCCGGCGGTGTTGCGCGGGAAAGTGCGGCTGGGCGGTAGTTCGGCGACAAATCCGGTGGCAGTGGGCGACAGGGTGGAGTTCCATACGGACGGGGACTTGCTTCCGGACGGGAGCGTGCCGGCCAGCGAGACTGCGCCTGCTGCAATCACCAGGATACTTCCACGACGAAACTACATCATTCGCAAATCGGTGAATCTCAGCCGTCAGGCGCACATAATAGCCGCGAATGTCGACCACGCTTTCATTGTCGTGACACTCGCGTTTCCGGAGGTTAAGCTCCCGTTTATTGACCGTCTGCTCGTCACCTGCGAGGTGTATGGGGTGAAGCCCGTCATCGTTCTGAACAAAATCGACATCGTTGACGAGTTCCGCGATGATTTTGCTCCGGCGCTCGAAAACTTCCACCGGATATATGAAGGCGCAGGCTACAGCATACTTGAAGTTTCGGCAAAGACCGGAAGGGGAGTGGACGAACTGCGAAGACTTTGTCTCGAAAAATCGGAGGACGGCGCTCCGGGCATATCCCTTTTCTCCGGTGTGTCCGGCGTGGGCAAATCTTCGCTAATAAAGGCAATGGACCCGTCTCTGAACCCTAAGACAGGGCTTATTTCCGAGGCCCATCTCCAAGGGCGGCACACTACGACATTTTACGAGATGTACCCGTTGTGCGGAGGAGAGGGGTGCATAATTGACACTCCGGGCATACGCGGATTCGGACTCGTGGATCTCGGGCCGGAGGAAATATCCCTCTATTTTCCGGAAATGCTGAAGGCCGCTTCGGACTGCCGCTTCACCCCGTGTACGCACACTCATGAACCTGGTTGTGCGGTGAAGGCCGCCGTCGACGAAGGGACGATAAGCCGGGAACGGTATGCATCCTACCTCGGGATGTTGGAAGAGTACACGAAATATCGGAAATAGCCTGAAACTGATGCGGAAGAATTGTAGTGAAGTAAGGACATGAACGGAATATCTGCAAAAGGCATAAACAAGGAAATTTTTTCGCTCGCCTTGCCGAGCATACTCGCGAACATCACCGTTCCGATTGTCGGAATGGTCGACATTGCTGTCGCGGGTCATCAGCCGACGGGCGGGTTCGAAACTGCAACATTCATCGGAGGTGCGTCAATCGGCTCTATGCTCTTCGACCTGCTCTATTGGAACTTCTCGTTCCTCAGGGTCGGCACCGGAGGCATGACCGCCCAGGCCTATGGCAGAGGCGACACGCGCGAGTGCGCTAACATCCTCACTCGTGGACTCGGCATCTCGTTTTCCGTCGCGGCCCTATTCTGGCTGCTCCAGTGGGTCTTTGTCCAGCTTGCGTTTCTTTGCATCGACTGCACCCCTGAAGTGCAGGAACTTGCGACCACATACTTCTACATCAGGATTATCGCCGCTCCGGCAACCCTCAGCCTCATGGCATTCAAGGGGTGGTTCATAGGCATGCAGGACGGCGTGAGCCCGATGATTACCGACCTTGTGGTCAACGGCATAAACATATTTGTCAGCATATATCTTTCTCTCGGATTCACGCTCGGCTCATTTGTGTTTGAAGGACTTGGATTCAGCGGCATCGCATGGGGAACCGTGATCGCGCAGTACTGCGGGCTGGTTACGGCCGTGGCGATAGTTCTTGGGAAGTTCCGCAAGAAGGTCTTCGCCGGCTTCGGATGGTATGAGGCCCGAGCCGCTTTCAAGGGAGGGGAGACGAAACGTTACTTCACGATGAACGCCGACCTTGTGATACGTTCGCTGAGCTTCATCGGCATCTATGTCAGCTTCTCCGTCATCGCCGCACACTTCGGGGATATGACGTTGGCAGTCAGCTCCATAATGCTTCAGATTCTGCTACTTTTCTCCTACTTTACGGACGGTTTTGCCTACGCCGGCGAGGCAATGAGCGGAAAGTACATCGGCGCCGGAAGTCGTGCCGGCCTGAGGCTCACAGTCCGCTACACCTTCATCTGGTCTGGGCTCGTGTGCCTGCTTTTCATGGTGTTTTACTACTTCGGCGGCGAATGGATGCTCGAAATAATGACCAACGACGCTGCCGTCATTAGCGGCTGTGCCCCATATATGTTCTGGCTCATGGTAATGCCGGCATTCGGCTGTGTGGCGTTCACATGGGACGGAATCTACATCGGTGCCACGGCGGCGAGGCCCATCCGCAATGTCATGGTACTTTCCACCATAGCGTTTCTTGCAAGCTACTTCATCCTTGCAGCTTTCATTCATCCGGATGGTGTGATGGCCGTACACCTGCTGCTTGCCGCATATTTTGTCCATCTCGTCGTGCGTGCGGTGGCCCTTACCTTCGATTACAAGAAAACGGTCTTGTCGAAGACTCCGTCCACTGACGAATCCTTTCAATAAGTGCAATCGTTTATGATACAGGAACAATCTTCCATACACCAGGAAATCGAAAGAAAATTTCTCGTTATCGGCGAGGAATACAAGTCTGAGGCGTATGACTCCACGCACATTGTCCAGGGTTACATAAGCCGCTCTCCAGGGCGCACGGTGCGCGTACGCATGCGCGGAGACAAGGCATTTTTGACAATCAAGGGCGGAGGTTCGGCTTCAGGCATGTCCCGTCTTGAATGGGAGAAGGAAATTTCGGCGGAAGATGCCCTACAGCTTATGTTGCTGTGTGAACCCGGCATCATCGACAAGACACGCTGGCTCGTGAAGGTCGGAGAGCACACTTTCGAGGTGGATGAGTTCTTTGGTGAAAATGAGGGACTTGTGGTTGCAGAGGTGGAGCTTGGCAGCGAGGACGAGACCTTTGAGCGTCCGGCATGGCTTGGAGAAGAAGTGACTGGAGACAGACGCTATTACAATTCGTCCCTGACGAAGGTTCCGTATAGTGAATGGGGCGCACCCCGTCCCAAATAGGCAATAGATAAATGAATTCAATAAGTTAGAATACTTGCGAAACTTGAATAAATGATACAGACGAGCAAAGATGGGCATATATAAATTTTTCAGAATAAGTCGTCCGGCGGCCTTTCAGGTGCCGGAACAGGAGATTGAACCGACTTACAGGAAAGTGCGTCGAAGCACATTTGTTGGAGTTACAGCCGGTTACAGCCTCTACTATGTGTGCCGCATGAGCCTCAGTGTGGTGAAACAGCCTCTGATTGACGGGGATGTTCTGACTGCCGGAGAGCTCGGTCTCATCGGGTCGGGACTTCTTCTAATCTACGCCTTCGGGAAGTTTATCAACGGATTCATCGCCGACTACTGCAACATCCGTCGATTTATGGGCATGGGCTTGTTTCTGTCTTCGGTCATAAACCTGATAATCGCCATACTCGGCATATCCACGGAATACATCTCCCACAGTGCGCTCTTCGTCTCGTCCCTGCTTCTTTGGGGCGCAAACGGATGGTTCCAGTCCATGGGCCCGGCTCCCGGAGTCATAAGCTTGTCTCGCTGGTTTCCACAGTCGCGACGAGGGACTTTCTATAGCATATTCTGCACGAGCCCCTACATCGGCGAGTTCATTTCCTTCGTTATGATTGCCGCTATCGTTGCCGCCTGGGGTTGGGAATGGGGATTCCTGCTCGCTGCGCTCATCGGTTTCGCGGGCTCCCTAATCATTTTCCTGACAGTCAAAGACACGCCGGAGAGCTGCGGACTTCCTTCCGTTCAGAAACTTTCCGGAGAGGAAATGAAGCCTGAAGATTCTATGAGGACGCTGAGCCTTCAGAAACGTGTGTTGAGACATCCGGGGATATGGATTATCGCGGCGTCTTCCGCATTCATCTATATAACGAAATATGCCATAACAGGGTGGGGGGTGCTTTTTCTCCAGAAGGCGAAACTGTTTTCGCTCGAGAAGGCTTCGAGCATCATCGCTGTCGCTGCGCTTGTCGGCGGACTGGTCGGGACAGTCTCCGCAGGATGGATTTCGGACAGGCTTTTTAAGGGTGACAGGATGCGTCCGGCCCTGCTTTCTGGGCTTCTTGGCATCGTAATGCTGTCGCTTTTCCTTTTCACCGGGGGAGGGTTTGTGCTGAACACTGTCTATGTGGCTGTGTTCAATTTCGCGATGGGTGAGCTCTACTGCATCGTGGCGGGACTTATGGCAATTGACATCGTGCCGCGCAAGGCCACCGGAGCTGCCCTCGGAGTTGTCGGCGTGTCAAGCTATGTGGCGGCCGCAATTCAGGACATCGCGAGCGGCTATCTCATTCAGGAGAACGGAAGTGACTTCACTGCCGTGTCTGTTTTCTGGATTGTTGCGGCATTTTTTGCAACTTTGCTTCCGGTTCTTAACTGGAACAAGATGAAACGGCGTTCCAGGGACTCAAAATAAATTATAAATATATCAGTTTTGAGAGACGGTCGGGGCTGAGGATGTCGGAGGCGGCTCTTTGCAGGTCGGCTGCGGTGACTGCGTCGATTTTTCGTCGAACGGCGTCGTCGTCCTGGACTGTGCCGAAGGCGTTTAGGCTCTTGCACATTGACAGCGCCTGACTCTCGCTGTTTTCAGAGGAGATGGCGAGTTGTCCCTCGAACTGTTTCTTGGCCTCTTTCAGTTTTTCGTTCGAGAGGAGCGTCTCGCAGAGCTTGTGGAACTCGTTGTCTATCACCCTGACGCAGTCTTCGAGCCTGTCCCGGTCGCAACCGAAGCAGACGGCCATGATGCCGGTGTCGGCGTACTGGCTGTAGTTGCATTCGACGTTGTAGACCCAGCCGTTCTGTTCCCGAAGGACTGAATTCAGTATGGAGTTGGTGGCCGGACCGCCGAGGATGTTGGCCATCAGAGCCGCTGTTATGCGCTCTTTCTCGCGGTAGAGCGACGGGGCAGTGGCGCCGATGATGCAGTTCGCCTGATGGCTGTGGCGGTTTATGGTCTTGTCGAAAACGTTGCCGGCGAATTCGGCTATCTGCAGCGTGGCATTGTTTGAAGCCGGAGGAACGATGTCGCTGCCTGCACTGCTGGCGGGCTTTACACTTTCTCCTGCTGCCGTCACACCGCATTCTGCCGGAAAGTATTCACTGACAAGCCTCTCTATCATTGCCGCTGTCTCGTCCTCCGGAAGAGGGGCGACCACAGAAAAGGCAATCCTCTCGGGGACAAAGAATGTCCTTACATATTTCCGGAGTTCGTCAGTCGAAATTTTCCTTACCGATGAAGGAGTCCCGAGCACGCGCCCGCTGAGCGGATGTCCCTCGAACAGAAGACTTTCGAAGCGATCATATATGTCATCGGCGGGCGAGTCTTTGTAGCCGGCAATCTCGTCGGTGACCACGGTTTTCTCCACCTCAATCTCGTCTTCGGGAAAGGTGGCACGCGTTGCCATCTCCATCAACAGTCCGGCAGCCTTCTCGATGTCTTCTTTCAGCACCGTTGCGTGCAGGACAATCTCCTCCTTGGTCGTGTAGGCGTTCAGCTCCCCTCCGAGGCGTTCGAGGTAACTGTTTATCACCGTGGAGCTCTTGGTCTCCGTCCCCTTGAAAAGCGTGTGCTCTACGAAATGTGCCGTACCGGAATGGAATTTCCCCGCAGACTTTTCCCATCCGCGCACATCCTCCTCTCTCGTTCCGCAGCGCACGCTCAATGCGCAGCATGCGACACGTTTACCCTCACGGAGCACTGCATACCTCAACCCGTTTTCAGCCTTTGAAACTATCATTCCTCGTGGTGTTTTACATCTGCCGTTATCCCATGAGGGTGACCAAAAAGTCTTTTGTTCCCCCTCCTCCGGACTTCCTAACCCCGCAGACTAACGTCTGCGACCCCTATTAGGGGTATCTCGCGCCCCGGCGCGGTCCCTTCGGGACTTTTTAGTCGGCCCACTATCTTCTTATCGCCGCGAGTTTGTTGAACTCCGAGGCTATGAAGCCACAATCTCCGTCACGACCGACACTCTGTTTCTTGAAATAGTAGAGTTTGTGGTCACCGGCGCCGAAGAGCATCTTGTAGCAGTAGGAACCGAATTCCGGATTGTTCGGAGCCACTGTGTAGGAAACCACGCAGTTCGTGTCTCCCGTGCCGAGCAGTTCGTCTGCCTCGTCATCATCCACAATCTCGATGCCCGCTGCAAGAGCCTTTTCCCGCACTGTCTCCGGCATCTTCGGAGACACGTCACCGCTCGCGAAGACAACCTTCTTTCCGGCGGTCCCGCTGAGGCCTAGGGCATATTTCCCGAGCCCGGCATAGCCCACACGGTCGTCAGTCATTGATTTCTGGATGTAGCCCTGCATCGCACCTATGATGTATGGCAGGAAATCGAACTCGCGTCCGCTCGGCATTTGTGCCGCCCTCACAGGAAACGTGCATGCCTCCAACATCTCGTCAATGCCCTTTTCGGCATCCTTGCCGCCCTTGACGACTGTCAGAAACTCTATTCCCGGTTCGGATTCCTTCTTGAACTGGGACTTGCTCAAAATCATGAAGTAGAAGTCCGGATTGGTCTTGTTCGCCTCGAAATCGTCCAGTGTGCAGAACTCGTAGGGCGAAATCCTCCACTCTGAGCTTATCTCGTCCTGAAGCACATTGTCAATCATAGGATTGCCAGTGAGCACGACCTTCATTATCTTTTCCGGAAAGTCTCCGATTTTCATCTTTTTCGTATTGATCTGAGCCTGTGCACAAGCCTCAGACGCCAAGTTTATCGACATCAGCGCTCCCGTCGCAAAAGCCGCAACCAACGAAATAATTCTTCTTATTTCCATATTCTTTCCTCCATAATTTTTTATTCTATTTTCGCATTTCATATAGTGCATTCTACATTTCATATAGCCGATATGTCATCCGCTTCCATATCCATCCGACACATATTCACAAAATAAAGCGACGTCACACGGGAATATGACGCACACGTATATATCCGTCCCATCTGCAATAATTGTGCAGAATTTTTATATCTTTGTAGGTTAAACGCCATAAAGCACAATGGAACAGAACGAACAACAGTATATCGTCTCGGCACGGAAGTATAGGCCGGAGAATTTCGGAACACTCATCGGGCAGGATAACATCGCGAGGACGCTCAAGAACTCGATTCTTCGTGGACAGCTTGCGCATGCCTACCTTTTCTGCGGCCCGAGGGGTGTGGGCAAGACTACGACGGCACGAATCTTCGCAAAGATGATAAACTGCTCAAATCCATCAGCGGATATGGAGCCTTGCGGGGTGTGCGAGTCCTGCCGTTCGTTCGCTGAGGGCCGTTCCTACTGTATTCATGAGCTTGATGCCGCCTCCAACAACGGAGTCGAGGACATCAAGAACCTGATGGACCAGGTGAGGGTGCCGCCGCAGGTGGGCAAGTACAGCGTCTACATCATCGACGAGGTACACATGCTGTCGTCCCAGGCGTTCAACGCATTCCTCAAGACCCTTGAAGAGCCGCCTGCACACGCGATTTTCATACTTGCGACCACAGAGAAGCACAAGATTCTGCCTACGATTCTCTCCCGTTGTCAGACCTACGATTTCAACAGGATTTCGGTGGACGACATTGTGAAGAACCTCAGAATGGTGGCGGAAAAGGAAGGCATCACGATTGATGACGAGTCACTGCACGTTATTGCACACAAGGCAGACGGGGCGATGAGGGACGCGCTTACGATATTTGACCAGACAGTGGCGTTCTGCGGAACGGACGTGAAATATGCCGACGTCATCCGTAATCTCAATGTGCTGGATTATGAGTACAGTTTTTCGCTCGTCGAGCATTTCCTTTCGGGCGATTATGCGTTCTGCCTCAAGACCTTCGACGAGATTCTCGCAAAAGGATTCAACGCGCTGCATTTCGTTGGGGCGCTGAGCTCGCATCTGCGCGACCTCATCGTGTCGAAGTCAGGCGGGATAGAGTCCTTGCTGGAGCTTCCGGCCTCGCTCAAGGCCCGTTATTCTGAACAGGCGGCGAAGTGCTCGCTGGCCTTTCTCTATGAGGCGCTCGGCATCACTACCGGCTGCGAGGCAAACTACAAGGCGGCGACTAATCCGCGCCTGCATATAGAGTTCGCTCTGATGAGGCTCTGCTTCATTCTGAACAGACCCTCTGTCGGCGCTCCGGTTCAACCAGCAGCCTCTCCTCAGCCGACGCCTATCGTGGCAGTTCAGCCTGTTGCAGTTCAGCCTGTTGCAGCTCAGCCTGTTGTAGCTCAACCTGGCGCATCGTCTCAGCCGGCCGCCGCAAAGCCTGTGGCAGCTCAACCAGCAGCCTCTCCTCAGCCGACCAGGACTGCTCCTGTGGAGGAAAAACCGTCAGTTGTCCCTGAAACTCCTGCAATAAAGACCCCAGAGCCTGCCGCGCCTGCTGGCGCACCTTCAGCAGAGCAGGTCGCTCCGCAGCCGCGTGCAAGGCGTGCCGGAAGGACCGGCGGAGGAATGTCAATGAAGGCACTTGTGGAAAATGCCGAGAAGGCCGAGAATACAAAGGTTGAGATTGTGCAGGCGGAACTGCCGTCCGACGACGCCCTTAAGGCACGTTGGCCGGAGCTTGCCGCTCTCTATAGCGCTAAGCCACGTCTCTACACCATGCTGACCAACTCCAAACTTGAGTTCGAGACAGTCGAGGGCAAAAAAGTCGTGCGCTTCCAGGTTGTCAACGACGCGCAGAAGGAATGGGTTGAGTCGAAGTTGCTCCACGAACTTGAGGGCCACTTCCGGCGGATAGCCGGCTCGGACGCGCTGATGCTCTCGGTCACGGTGGCTCCTATCGCGGAAGGCGAGAAGGTCGTCTACATGCCGAGCGACAAAGCTAAGGTGCTGATGGAGAACAATGAGGAGGTGAAGAACCTCGTCAAGGACTTTTCGCTTGACATAAAATAGGGGTCGGCGGAAGCCGCATGGAAAAATGACAAACACATTCAGAATTTGATATGAAACTGCGCTGCGAGAATCTCGTCAAGAAATATGGTGTCAGAACCGTCGTCAAGGGCGTGTCTATGGAAGTGGAACAGGGGGAAATCGTCGGTTTTCTCGGTCCTAACGGTGCCGGAAAGACAACGAGCTTCTATATGATTACTGGACTCATCGTTCCGAACGAGGGACGCATATTCCTCGATGATGAGGAAATCACCGGACTCCCGATGTACAAAAGGGCACAGAAAGGCGTGGGTTACCTCGCGCAGGAGGCATCCGTGTTCAGGAAGATGTCAGTGGAGGACAACATCATGTCCGTGATGGAGATGTCCTCGCACTTCACAAAGGCAGAACGTAAGGAGCGCCTTGAGAACCTGCTTGACGAGTTTAACTTGCACAAAGTGCGCAAGAGTTATGGTAACCAGCTCTCCGGAGGTGAGAGACGTCGTTGCGAGATTGCACGGGCCCTTGCCATCGATCCGAAGTTCATCCTGCTTGATGAGCCTTTCGCCGGAGTCGACCCTATTGCGGTGGAGGACATCCAGTACATCATTGCCAAACTCAAATACAAGAACATAGGGGTCATCATCACCGACCACAATGTCGGCGAAACCCTCGCCATCATCGACCGCGCCTACCTTCTTTATGAAGGCACCATCCTTCAGGCCGGCACACCGGAGGCCCTTGCCTCTGACGACGAGGTGCGCACCAAATATCTTGGCTCCAACTTCATTCTTAAGCGGTCTGATGCTTTCGTAAGGGCTGAAAAAGAACTACGGGGCGAATAAAAGGCGGTCTGCTGCGTTGGACGCCTTGCATCCCATCCTTTTCTTCATCCCCTACTCCAAGCCATAAGAAAGGTTTCTTATTTGAAAACCTTAGAATACTATTGGGATAAAACATTGGAAAAGTCGCGGAAGCGACCGGGGTGGGGCCCCGCCGGCGAAGCCGGTGTGCCCCTAATAGGGGCTGTCACGAAGTGACTGGGGTTAGGAGGTCCCTTACGGTGAAATTACCCAATTTTGGGCAATTTCACTGTAAAGCAGGCGCCGGACAGGGCAAAGGACTTGCTGTAGGTGATGGTGCCGTTGCAGGACTCGATGATGCTGCGGCAGATTGAAAGGCCGAGCCCGGTGCCGCTGCTCTTGGTCGTAAAGTTCGGAACAAACAGTTTGTCCAAATCTTCGTCACTGACTCCCGTGCCGTTGTCGTCCACCACGATGTCATAGTAGCCGTCCTCGGTGCTGTTTCTCAGGCTTATCAGAATCCTTCCGTACTCCGGCTCCACGCCTGCGGCCTCCTGGGCTTCCTGCCTCATCCCTATGGCTTGTATCGCGTTGGTTATCAGGTTGATGAATACCCTCACCAGCTGTGATTGAGGAGCCATCACCCGCGCGTCAGCAAGGCCTATGTAGGTGATTCCCACATTGTCCCTATTGTCGAACATGAACGTCTGCTCCGACAGCATCTTGTCCAGATTCACCTCAGTAGCCTGCTCCCCGTAGAGCTTCGCGATTGCCGAGAATCCGCTCGCCGTATCCGCAAGTACATCGATGTGCTCCAGAATCACTTTTGCCGTATCATCGAACTTTGCGTCCCAGTCCGGGCTCCCGTTTGCCCGCAGCCTCTGCAACTTCTGAATCTTCAGACGGATAGGTGTCAACGAGTTCTTGATTTCGTGCGCAACCTGACGTGCCATCTCGCTCCATGCACTATCCCTCTCTGCCTTTGCCAGCTGCTTGCTGCTCTCCGCCATAGCGCGTACCATCTTATTGTAGGCCTCCACCAGTCCCGACACCTCATCCTTTCCGTTGTACTCAATCTCCTCAAGGTTGTGGATGTCCATGCTGTCCATCTTCTGGCTCAGACGCATTATGTGACGGAACAGATTGTTTGTCACCACCGAACTCAGCCATATAGACAGCAGCACAAGCATGAAGAACAGGCATACGATAAGACTCGCGTGCATCACAGCCTCGCGGTTGAATCCGTAGTCCTCGTCCGTATAAGGACAGTTTACAATCGCAAGCATGTCCCCGTGCGCATTGAAAATCGGTGCATAGAGCGCGTAGTAGCTCTTTCTTGCCAGTTCCTCCTTGTGGATGAAATATCTCTGGCTCTGCTTCGTTATGCTGTAGTAGGCGTCCTGGTTTAGTCGGCTTCCAACAGCCATTCTCTCAAAGACTTCCGGCGCTGTGCTGACAAAGACTTTTCCGGAAGGAGTGTAGAGCGTGATGTCCGACCGCGTCACCTGCCCGACCTCAGAAAGGCTGCCGTAGAACTGCGGTGTCTGGAGTTCGGAGATGGAGTTCACATGCTGGCAGCGCTTTTCTAAAAGTGCCTGGACCGTGTTGATTTTATTCGACATCAGCCTGAGCATATTACTTTCGTTTCGGTCGTAGACGAACATCACGCTGACGACAGATATTACCGTAAGTGTCAGAATTAACGATATGATAACCAGGAAGTTGATTTTTGCACGCAGGTAATTTCTCCTTGAGATTTTCGGCCGTCTCTCTTGTCGTATGAGATATATGAAAAAGAAGGAAATGAGAAACATGAACGAAAATGTCGTGAAATATGACGTCGCCTTGCGTGTCGGGCGGGATATTACCGTGAGTTCGTGTGCACCTATGCGCGAACAATAGTGATTATATCCCTTGAAACGGAAGAAGTCGTGTCCGTCCGTTCCGAAATTAAGCTGCGCTATGTGGTCGGTCTCCGTCGGATACGGGTAGTCTCCGCGGAATGACTTGAGGCGGTTGTCATGATATTTTGCATACGAATAATAGGCCGGTATGCCGGTTTCTCCGAGACCTGCTGTTCGTGGCAGAAGGCTGCGGTAGCCGTAGAGGTCAGTTTCGCGGTTGTTTGAGATTCGGATCATCATTCGGGCAATCCCCTGTTCTCCAAGAGGATAGACAAACACTCCGACATATCCGTTGAAGCCGTCCCCGTTGTCGCAGTAGAAAAAGTGCGAGTTCTCGTAAATCCGCGTGCCGGTGGCGATTACCTCGTCGAAGATTCTCCGCCCCGCCCGGTCTCCGTCTCCAACGACCATTACATTGACATCATGCGACTGTGACGCGCGCCAAAGGAAGGTCTCCGTAACACGGTTGCGCATGGGGCGGTCGCTGTTTGGCATTGCAATGAGTGAGGATATGACCGGATCGTTGTCAATTCCGTCCTCGACGCTGAGTAGCTGGATTTCGAGACCAAGGTCACGATCGATGGCAAGCCTGTCCGACCAAGTCCAGATTTTTCTCTGTTCTTTCTGGAATCCATAGACCGCCGATGTCGCCGTCAGGTAGGCTGCACAGATGAATGAGAACGCCAGTACCCACCAGATTGAACGCGTGTTGAAGTTTTTTCCGGTGAGTTCAGTAAAGACAATCTTCAGGCTGAAAATCTGGAAGAGCGTCATTATCATCAGCATGATGAATGACAGGAAGGTCAGCAGGGAGAACCATAAATTGCTGTTCCATCGGAAGAACTCCATCGAAAGGCTGGAGTTGAATATTACGCTCTTGTTCGCGATGTGGATGTAGGCGAACGAGCCGACCATAAGAAGCAGCACCCCGAGTCCGTAGATTATGGCGAATGTCTTCGGATGATCGCTGCTCCGTAGCCTTCGGACGGTTTTCTGCCTCATCAGGAACACGGTCAGTAACAGAAGCGTGAGTAGCGTGTTTATGCTCAGCAGTGCGCCGAGTGAGGACAGTACCGGACCATCGGCATAGACAAGTGGAGAGAAGAGCGAGTAGTCTATGGCCTCGCTCTGGGAAGCCATAAGGTCGCGCGTGACCTTGAATACGGGAACTCCGTCGAGAAGCACCGGGGAGCCGCTGTCCTCGGAAAGCGGGGCTATGTTGTAGTTGCCTCCGACAAGGCGGAGCCTCGGGTTTATCCCGTTTCTTCCGCGTAAGTGCCTCTCTACGAGCGTGTTCTTTATTTCGAGTCCGGCAATTATGAGCGTCTCCTCATCTGCTCTGATGGCCTTGACGAGATACCATTTAGGTCCCATGTTCACATAGCTCAGTTTCGGACCGGCTTTCGCAAGCGGGGAATAGAGCCTGTTCGGCGTGTTCGTGACCCGGGAAAAAATGAGCTTTGAGGATATGTCGTCGTTGATTTCCGTGAACTGGTTGCACCATGACTGGAGAGAATCGTTCACATATCTATAGATGACGATGTCATGCGGCAGGTCCTCGAGGTGCAGGAATACGTCGTTAGGGGTATTGATGGCTTTGGACACATATTTATCCATCACCCGCACCCGCCTTTCCACATTTCCTCCCACGCGCAGCGCCGCGGCGTCCGTGCTGTAGGGAACTGATTCTATCGCGAGGAAAAGGCCCAGCACAATCAGCAGCCCGAGCGAGAATACGAGCCTGAATGTCCTGTCACTGAGATGTACTTTCTTCATGTTTTTGCAGGCTGCGTTTGTTGGGGCGTAATCGCACGCAGCCGAGGCAAAGTTAATACTTTCTTTGTAATGGCTCAATATTTGCGCAAATGATATCTCAGCTTTATAGTTACAGATTATGGGTTTGAGGACATGTGTCATGAATTTTGGACTGCTTTCTGCGGTTGTGATGCTTTGCTGCGCCAATGCTTCGGCGCAGAGCGTCATACCTGTGTCGACGGGCAGCGCAGATGGTTTCGATGTCTTCGTACCCATCTCAAGGTATCTCGGCAACGGGGACGCGGAAAAGCTTTCTGCCTGGTTTTCAAGCAGCGTTGAAATCACGATTCTCGGAGAATCGAACACATGTTCATGTTCACAGGCCCGCCAGATTCTGAAGTCTTTCTACGCTGCCTACACCCCAAGGTCGTTTGATGTGACCCACAAGGCCTCCCAAGGGAATATGAAATACGCCATAGGGGAACTGAAGGCCGGAGGCGAGACGTTTGTGGTCACGGTCTTCCTCTGCATGAAGAACAACTGTTACGACATCCATCAACTGAAAATAGAACGGCTTTAGTAATCGTTAAAAAGGTTTATTATAGTGAACGAAAGCCCTACACTTGTGGTCACGGCTCCTGGAGACGCCGATTGCGTCCTACTCCACACATGCTGCGCTCCTTGTTCGTCAGCAATCATCGAGTGTCTTCTGCACAGCGGCATCCGTCCGACGATATATTATTGCAATCCGAACATATTTCCTGAGGAGGAATACCTCATCCGCAAGAGAGAGTGTACGCGCTATGCCCTCTCGCTCGGCTTGGAGATTGTCGACGCTGACTATGACCACGATGCCTGGCTTTCGGGGATACGCACGCTTGCCGCAGGTTCCGGAGTGACGGACATCGAGCATCAGCCGGAGCGTGGAGGACGCTGTCTTCAATGCTTCAAGTACCGGCTTCTGGATTCTGCCCGCTATGCGGCGGAGCACGGCTTTTCCGTCCTTACGACCACCCTTGCCTCGTCCCGGTGGAAGTCTCTTGACCAGATTAACGAGGCCGGACGCTGGGCCGTGGCGCAGGTCAATGCGCAGACCGGCTCGGCAGTGCCACCGACAGTGGACCTTATGCGCACTCAGACATGCCCTGAGGCTCTTTCAAATGCAGCCCCGCTCATCTGGTGGGAACAGAACTGGCGCAAGGGAGGTCTTCAAGAGCGCCGCTCCCAACTTATCCGCGAACACAATTTCTACAACCAGCTCTGGTGCGGCTGCGAGTTCAGCCGCCGATGACATAATCCGTCATCCCTTGGGCTGCGGGGGTTAGGAAGTCCGAAGGAGGGGGAACAAAAGACTTTTTGGTCACCCTCATTCGTGATGGTAGGGTTCGCCCTTGATGATGGTGAAGGCGCGGTAGAGTTGCTCGACGAAAATTGCCCTGACCATTTGGTGGGAAAAGGTCATCTTTGATAGGGAAATCATTGAATTGCTGCGGTCGTAGACTTCACGACTGAAGCCGTAGGCGCCGCCGATAACGAACACGATGTCGCGTGCCGAGCCTCCGGAAATCTTGTTCTCAATCACCGAAGCCCATTCCATGGATGTGAATGTCTTGCCATGTTCGTCCAAGAGGATGACGTCGTCTGTGGAACGTATATTCTTGAGTATCAGCTCTCCCTCCTTTGTCTTGATCTGTTCCTTGCTCAGCGCGGAGACTTTCTTCAGTTCAGGAATCTCCACCAGGGAGAAGTTTATGTAGTGCCGGAGCCGGTCGATGTATATCTCCATTCCGGCCTTCACCCAGTCCTTGTCGGTCTTCCCGACTGTCAGCAAAGTGATTTTCATTTATTTCCTATTGTCGAAGTGAAGATGTCATTTATGATGAGGCCGCTGAGAGTCATGCCGAAGATTGCGGTGACATGGGCGGTGGTGCCGTTAATCTGAGCCTTGGAGCTGCACCATTCGTGGTTGATCAGCGATGGGTCGCCGGGACCGTCCTGGGACTTCGGGCAGAGGCACTGCTCCGTGCCGCAGCTTTGGCAGTGGCCGCGGTTCGGAAGAACCTCGTCATCGAATACGCAGAGGAATTTCTTGGACGGATATGTGCCGGCGCGTTTCATCCTTTTGCGGAGAGCCGCTCCGAGCGGGCATCCGCGCACCTTCCAGAACTCTGCCACCTGAACTTTCAGCGGATTAATCTTCAGTGCCGCACCGAGTGAGCAGAAAAACTTGGCCCGGCTTGCCGTGGCGTTGAGAATGAGCTGCACCTTGTCCTTGAGCGAGTCCACGGCGTCCACGACGTAGTCGTAATCATCAAGATTGAACTGGCTTGCCGTCTCGGCGCTGTAAATCTGCTGGATGGCGGTAATTTCCGCTTTGGGATTGATTTCCAACAACCTGTCCTTCATAGCATCCACCTTCACCTGCCCCACTGTCCGGGTGGTCGCCATCAATTGCCGATTCACGTTGGTGATGCAGATGCGGTCCGAGTCCACGATGGTCAGATGTGTGATGCCGCTCCTTACCAGTCCTTCCGCACACCAGCTTCCCACTCCTCCGACGCCGAAAATGATTACCCTCGTCTTCGCAAGCGCAGTCATAACGTCGTCTCCCACAAGAAGTTCCGTTCTATTGTATATCGCTTTCTCAATAGTGTTCATGTTCCCGAAAAATTATAAAAATTGCGTCATATATACAGGAACGAGCAGGACATCGCCATCCTTTTTCAGGTCTTTTGTATATACCAGATACTTTGAACTTATTCTGTCGGAGTATTTCTCGCAAAACTCATCAAGAGATGTGTGCGACTTGTAGCCGGAAGACTTTACTTCAACAGGGCATATCTTATTGCCTCTGGAAAGCAGAAAGTCGATTTCATAGTTGTGCTTGCCGCTTTCGGTCGGCCATGTGTGGTAGAACAGCTTGTTGCCTGATGCTCTCAGCATCTGGGCCACGACATTCTCATAAACATACCCCAAATCGGCAGACAATTTATTGCTGAGAAGTTTCTGATATATGATATTATCAGTCACTTCATTGTCCCAGAATGCAAGTGTGATGAACAGTCCGGTGTCCCCGATAAACATTTTGTATTGTGATATGTTGGCATGCAGGGATAGTCCCACAGAAGGGTCATTCGCGTGGTATGAGAAATTTACGGCCATGCTGTCTTCCATGTCTTGAATGATTTCTTCCATTTCCGTGCTGTTCTGCCGTCGTCCCAAGACCGACGCGACCTGATAGCGTGCGGCATTTCCGGTCAGCTGTGAAGGCGCGGCCATGAAGAGTCTTGTTGCCTTGCCAGTCGGGTCTATCTTTCTGAAATCGTCGGCATACAGTTCGATGATTTCTCTCTTTATCGAATCAACTGAGCTCAGATTCTTGGTATCCAGAAATGTGTTTACCGCCTGAGGCATTCCACCGACAAGCATATACAGGCGGAAGTCCTGCAGCAGTTTCCGGCTCACGGCGTCACCGATTCCTTTTTTTGAGTCAAACAATTCCTTCATCAGTTGAATTGTGGCATTGTCACCCATTGCCCATCTGAACTCTTCGTAATCCATGGGGAACATATCGATGCGGGTTTCTTCGCTTGGAATTACAATTCCCGTAGTGTTCTTTTTTATGGAGAGGAGAGAACCGGTCTCTATGTAGTCATATCTGTGGTCCTTTACCAAATACTTTATGGCTTCCCTCACTTTGGGTGCTTTCTGTATTTCGTCAAAAATGATGACGGATTTCCTTACCTCCAGTTTGACGTTGTATATGAACTGTAGCTGCATGAAGAAATAGTCCCTGTTGGAGATGTTGTCAATCGCATCATCCAGTCCTTCAGGAATTTCGCCGAAATCAATCTTGATATACGAGGAATATTCCCGCCTTGCGAACTCTTCCGCTATCGTGGATTTCCCCACTCGTCGTGCTCCCTTGATTAACAATGCCGTAGTGCCGTCCTTTTCATTCTTCCACTTTAGCATTTTCTCATATATTTTTCTCTTGAAAACCCGTGTTTCTGCCATAATCTCACAATTTTTAAGGTAATCGCTGGCAAATATAGCGGTTTATTGCCAAATCTCACAATTGTTTTTGCGGAATACCTACCCAAATCTCAAAATGTTTGTATTTTTTAGAAGGTTTCTTAGTAAAAATTGGGGGAATAACGGGAAAAATTTAATTTTGTACCCTATAAAATTGCGTATGAGAAGAAAGGGGTTATTGATATATTGGCTTGCGTCTGTCTTGCTTTCGTGGGCGTTTGGACTGCCGCTCGGTGCGCAGGAACGTTCTTATATGGAGCAACTGTCGGTTGATGAGGGACTTCCGCATACGGACGTGTCTTCGATTGTGCAGGATAGTGACGGATATATCTGGATTGGGACATATTCCGGGCTGTGCCGCTACGATGGGGTGGAGATGACTATATATGACATGTCGAATTCCATTTTGGAGAGTTCAAGGATACGCTCTTTGCTTCTGGCCGGGAGTCTTCTTTATATAGGCACGGAAAACGGGGGACTGACGGTGTATGATACGCTGCAGGACAAGTTTCTGAAGACGTTGAGTGTGCCTGGAAACTGCGTAAACTCGATGTTTCTCTCCAGTGAAGGTGGTTCGGTGTGGTTGTGTACAAACGACGGGCTTTCAAAGATATGGAATGTGGGCGACGGCTACAGCACGGCGTCGTGGTCATTCGGAAGCGTCTGCCTCTCGGGTTGTGCGCTTGAAGGGGATGAGGTTCTGGTCGGGACGAACGCCGGGGTCGGTGTATTCAGTGAAATGGAGGGTTTGAGATATGTACGGACAGGTGTATTTGCCACGTCTGTGATTGAACTTCCCGAGAAACGCAGGCTGATAACGGCATACGAGGGCTGCTTTATCTACGATGCTGAGACTGAGACCATGCAGCGGCTGAACTCCTTCGACACCCGTTGCGCCTGCCATGACAAGGAAACCGGTTGTTTCTTTGTGGGAACGGGGCACAATGGAATACTCCGCTATGACTCGGCCTTGAAGTGCTCCGATGTGCTCTCTCCCTGGAACTCGTTCTCGCACAGCACGGACATAGAAGTCTCGACGCTCCTTCTCGACCATTCCCTCGTTCTGTGGATAGGCACAAACGGAAGCGGCTGTTTCAAGAGCACGGAGACCAATAGGGCATTCCGGCTCTGGGCGCCTTTCTCTGACAACGCGCAGCTTGTGACAATGTACGCCGACAGCCGGGACAGGCTTTGGGTCACGTCAAAGGACGGGCGTGTGGCTGTGTTGGACGGAAACCGCCTCTGCCATCTTGACAGACGCTCTCTTTCGATGTTTTCCTCTATGCCGGTTTCCGCTGTCTATGAAACTGCTGACGGACATCTTCTCCTTGGTTCTTGGGACAATGGGGTTGGAGTAATCGCTCCGTCGGAGGTTGCCGGAGCCTGCGAAGGAAAACCGTTTTCGTTGCGGCGCATCAATGGCTTGCCAGACAATCTCAGCGTGTACAAATTTGCAGAGGATAGCTTTGGGACGCTTTGGATGACAACAGCCTCCGGAGTGTGGCGCTCAGCACTTGAGTCTCAACCACTTGGGGGGGCAGGCCCCATTCGGACAAAAGAAAATGGACGTGCATTCGCAACGAGAGGAAGAATGTCCATTCACTGAGCGATGACTTCACCACAGACCTGCTTGTTGACGGGCATACGGTCTGGGTGGGAACGAGAACGGGGCTTAACCGCCTGAAGTGCGGGGAAGATGGTGAACTTCTGTCTCTGGACAGGATACACGTCCGCCCCGGTGATACTGCCGGAGAGTTCGTCTCCTTCATCCATAAGTCTGCCGATGATAGCCTTTGGGTCTCTGTGCTCGGACTTGGACTCGCAAGGCTCGACTCCGAACAGCTCGCGGACAGCCTTACGTTCCGCATATATAATAAGGGGAACTGCCCCGGATTTCCGAACAATGAATTCGAATCTCTGCTCGAAGACGACTCCGGTAATTTCTGGATTGGGGGCTTCGGTCTCATACGTTTTTCTCCGAAAACAGGTGCAATAAAGTGTTTCACGCGAAAGGACGGCCTTCAGAGCAATGCCTTCAAGATTTGGGACGCAGCAAGGTTCAGTGACGGGAAGATGGCCTTCGGAGGTATAAACGGTTTCAACATATTCTCTCCGGAAGACATCGTGGACAATCCTGTGCGGCCGGAGGTCCGATTCACCGTGCTGAGTGTGAACGGGAAGGCGGCAACTCCGGATATGACGGGCGGGAAGTCTGTCAGAACGGCCGGCTCTCTCAGACTTGGGCACAGCCAGAACAATCTTGTGATCACATTCTCATCGATGCACTATACGATGCCGGAGCGCAACAACTACATCTATATGATGAAGGGGCTGGATGACAGTTGGCACTCGACCACTGGGCTCAATCCGACGGCGTCCTATCTCAACTTGGGTGCCGGACACTACACATTCTTCGTCTATGGCTCCAACAGCGACGGGGTCTGGGGTGATGTTCCGGCGAGCCTGGACATTCGCATACTCCCGCCGTGGTATGCCTCAGTCCCGGCAAAAATATTCTATGCAATGCTGTCTCTCGGGCTTGCCGCTGCCATCGTCATGCTGCTGAGAAGGCGCAGCGCTCGTCTCCACCGGCAGGAACTTGAGGACAAACTTCGTGAGGAACAGCGGGAGCGTAATGAGAACGAGCTCAAGTTCCACACCGACTTCCTTCATGAGATCAAGACACCGCTCACGCTGATAACGACTCCTGTGGAGGAACTTCTGAAGAATCCAAACCTGGGAAAGACCACACTGAATCGTCTGCAGTTGGTTGACCAGTCCGCCAAAATCCTTCAGAAACACATAGAATCCATCACCGATTTGAGAAAATATGACAATGGAGAGGTGCGCCTTCACGTCGTTGAGATAGATTTCGCCCGTTTCGCTGAGGAAATATGTCTTCTGTTCCAGCCGATTGCAAAGGCCCGTGGATATGAGTTTTCGATAAGTCTCAATCCTCTCGGACAGAAACTCTTTATCGACAAGGACATGATAGAGAAGGTGATACTCAATCTGATGTCGAACGCTATCAAGTATTCCCCGGAAAGAGGCGGAAAGATTGACGTGAATGTGGAGGAGAGCGTTGTGGATGGGGTGACGGGGGCATCCCTTTCTGTGTCGAACCTCGGCATCGGGATACTTCCGGAAGACATGCCCTACATCTTTGACCGCTTCCGTCAAGGCCGGAACAATGACCGTGGAGGGATGGGGATAGGGCTGTCGATCAGCCGCTCTGCAGTCTTGGCTCATTCCGGGAAAATATGGGCGGAATCCGTCCCGGGCGGAGAGACGACGTTTCACGTATTTCTTCCGTATGGATGCTCACAATTCTCCGCAGAAGACATCGATCGTCAATATGAGAACAGCGATCACCTGTCGAACTACGACTCTCTTGCGGAGTTCCGCACCGCGCATGCCGCAGGAACCGGAAGCGTGGAACGCGAGCATCTTGTGCTGATTGTGGACGACAGCGCCGAGCTTCGGGAATATCTGACGCAACTTCTTTCCACGCGGTACAACATAATCACGGCGAAGGATGGTCTTGAAGGTTATGAGAAGACAATCTCAGAGCAGCCGGACCTTGTCCTTACGGATGTCGTGATGCCGAAGCTGAACGGGCTGGAACTGTGCCGAAAAATAAAGGAGAACAATGTCACTTCGCACATTCCTGTCATACTCGTCTCAGCCCGTGACCTGCCTGTCTATAAGATGGAAGGCTACCAGATGATGGCGGATGACTACATCACGAAGCCTTTTCATGCCGAGCTTCTGATTTCCCGAATCGACAATCTCATTCGCCAACGCGAGTGTATGAGACAGGCGTTCCGGACGGAAGTCAACCTTGAACCGTCCTCTGTCACAGCCACTCCGGTCGATGAGAAGTTCATCCGCAGTTGCATCGACAACATCGAGGAGCACATCTCCGAACCGGAGTTCGGTGTGGACGACCTCTGCCTGAATGTCGGCTACTCCCGTCCGCAACTTTATAGGAAAATAAAGTCGATAACTGGAATGTCTGCCATTCAGTTCCTGCGTAGCATCCGTCTCAAACGGGCTGCCCAGCTGCTGTCATCTGGTTCTGGAATGACAGTGACTGAGGTTATGTATGCAGTTGGGTTCAACAACATTTCCTATTTCTCAAAAATCTTCTTCTCTGAGTTCGGGGTGTTGCCGAAAGACTATGGAAAGAGCCTGTGATGCCCATTTTTCTGTAAAACTGCGAAAGAATGAACGATTTGTAAACTCGGATAGACGTGGTTCATATCTAATATTGCATAGCGGAACGCACGAGATACCGCAAACTATGAAACACGGAGAATACAAAACACTAATACCAATATTATGAAACGAATTTTTTCAGCGGCTGCTATCTGCAGCCTCATTCTGGCAGTTTCCTGCAACAAAGAGGGTTCTGCTTCTGTAGACAAAGATTTTCAGTATGTGATTCCGACCGAAGCTCTTGTCGGTCAGAGCGTCACTTTCGAGGACCAGTCAATCAACGTCCAGTCACGCGAGTGGACATTTGAAGACGGCACGCCTGCAACCTCAACCAAAGCCATTGTAGAGGTTGCATTCAGCAAGGCCGGCGAAAAGACTGTTTCCCTCACTGTCAACTACTCTGACGGAACGAAGGACGAGATTTCAAAGAAAATCACCATTAAGGACGAGTTCTCGGCAAAAATCAAGGCCGATGGTCTCTCTCCTAAAGGATGTGCGAAGAAGGGATCTGAAATCACCTTCTCCCTTGACGAGTTCAAGAACGCTGCAGGCGGAAACGTTACATACGCTTGGTCTTTCCCTGGGGCGACTCCTGCGACCTCGACCGACGCCTCACCGAAGGTAGTCTGGAACGAGCAGGACAATAATGTGAAGGTCACCTGCGAGGTTACCCGTGCGCTTGACGGTGCGAAACTCAATCTTGAGACCACTCTCATTGCCGGCAACTATCCACTGCTCGTAAACGACGAGTATAGTGCATTCGACTTTGAGGGAGCCACTTCAAACCTCGCATGGTACGGATGGTTCAAAGAGAGCACTGACGCTTGCCTCAGCATTGCTGACGGTGGTGCACACGGCACTGCACATTCTCTCAAGATTGACGCTACGGGAATCAATGCCCTTACAGATTCTAATCAGGCCTTTGAGGTCGCTCACAGAAACAACTGGAGCAACAACGCGAGAATGGTTGTAGGCCAGAAGTACGAGATTTCTTTCTGGTGCAAGGCTGAGGCTGCGATGATGGGAGACGGAGCTCTTTCTATGTTCACGCATAACGATGGAGAGATTGCAGCTATTGTTTCATGGGTAAATCTCTTTAACTGGATTCCGGACTGGCTCAACGACCCTATGCGCGGAAGTGCTGCAAAGACAGATTGGTCTGAGGTTTTCCCTGGAGAAACGTTCAAGGAGGAGGGTGCGCAGTCATCAATCTGGGGCGGCGGCATCACTGAGATGAAGGCTATAAGCGAGAATGAGGTGCGGTTTGAGAACCTTATCACAAGGGACTGGAAGAAATACTCATTCGAGTTTACCCTCGAGAACGGCGGACAGCCTGGTGATGTCCTCAAGAACTGCTACATCGCATTCGGAGTTACGGGCGTCAATGCCGTATTCTATTTCGATGATTTCCAGATCAATCTGATTGAGGAATAATAGACAAATTGTTGTGTACTGATGTACGTGCAGTGCGCCGATTCGGGCGCACTGCTTAATTAACAGAGAATTATGAAACGGTTTCTTGTCTCTCTGGTGCTTTTGGCATCGGTGGGGGTCGCTGCTTTTGCGCAGCAGATAAAGATCACCGGTCGTGTGACGGACAGTCACGGTGAGCCGATTCCGTGGGCCAATGTGTTTCAGAAAGGCACCCAGAACGGAACGACGACAGATGATGACGGCAAATATGAAATTTCCGTCAAGTCGGGAGACGCCGTGTTGGTGGCATCCTTTATCGGCTACCAGGACAAGGAACAGTCCTCTTCCGGAAAAAGCATCGTGAACTTCAGTCTCGACTCCGACTCCGAAGTTCTTGACAATGCGGTCGTCATCGGCTACGGCACGGCCCGCCGTCAGGATCTCACCGGCTCCGTGGCTTCTATCAATTCCGACAACCTCAAGAACCATGTGATGTTTTCCGTGGACGACGCGCTCAAGGGCGGAGTCGCCGGACTTATGGTGTCTTCTACAAGTGGCCAGCCTGGCGCTGCCTCCAAGATGCTCATTCGAGGCGCGGCCTCGCTTTCCGGCTCGACATCCCCTCTCATCGTCGTGGACGGCTTCCCACTCGGAGATGTTTCCACTTCTTCTGGGATGGGAATGTCAGGACTTGATTCACAGATGAGTTCGCTCTCAATGATAAACATCGAGGACATCGCGTCCATCGAGGTCCTCAAGGACGCCTCCTCCACTGCGATTTACGGAAACAGGGGCGCTAACGGCGTCATCATGATTACGACAAAGAAGGGACGCGCCTCCAACGGCAGAATCCAGTACAACGGATATGTCAGCATGCAGAACCTTCCTCATAAGTACGATATGCTCGACTTTAGGGGCTATGCGTCCATGATGAATACGAAGAATCCGTCATATCTCCTTTTCAGCGATTCCGACGGCAACCTGCGCAACTTTGACTACGACAGGATTCAGAGCATCGACTGGCAGGACAGAATCTACAGAACGGGATTTATCCACAACCACAACCTCTCGATGCAGCACGCGACGGACAAGACAAATTTTCTGATAAGTGCGTCATATATGCAGAATGAGTCAATCATCATCTGCACAGACTGGCAGAAACTCACGGCGAAGGCCAATATCGATCACAAATTCACCGACAAGCTCAAAATAGGGGCTGATATCAACTATAGTCGCATCATCGACGACGGCGTGCCTACTTCCGGCGGTGACGGAACGGCTGTAGGTACAATCATGAGTGCCCTGCTCTCGCAGCCTTTTGACCTGCGCGACGAGCAGACTCAGACTCTCTTCCGTAGGGCAGGGGTGGAGCAGTACATGATAAACACTTTCAACGAGGGCAACAAGCAGAATCCGGTGACGATGGCAGACGACATCAAGATGAAGAAAATCCTGAACCGCACCATCGCCAACTCCTATGTTCAGTACAGCATACTCGACGATCTTATCTTCAAGGTGACGGCCGGCTTTGACAACTACGCTATGGAGGACAAGCAGTTCTACCCGACCACTACTCCGCGCGGCTACCTCTACAACGGCCAGGCCTGCATGGCGAACATCTCAAGCTTCGGATGGCTGAACGAGAACACCCTCACATGGTCTCCGACATTTGCGGAGAAACACCGGCTCAACCTCATGGCGGGCGTGACTGAGCAGGGCTCGCGTTACTACTACAACGCCACCGAGGCCTCCTCATTCACTAACGAGTCGCTCGGCTACAATAATCTTTCACTCGCAAAGGACTTCCATTCCTACTCCAACACGAGCAAGGGTGCGATGCTCTCGTTCATATTCAGAGGCAACTACGCCTACGACGACCGTTACATCGGCACATTCACCTTCCGTCGCGACGGCACTTCGTCCTTCCTCAAGAACAAATGGGGTTCGTTCTTCTCCGGAGCGCTCGCGTGGAACGCCAAGCAGGAGGAGTTCCTCAAGTACAACAACGCAATCAGCACCCTCAAGCTCAGGGCGTCTGTGGGTGAGGTCGGAAACTCCAACGTACCGACATCCGGCTCATTCGCACAGCTCTACACGACAAGTACGGCGTTCGGCACCGACCTCAGCATTGGCCAGTCTCCCGTTACCCTCGCCAATGAGAACCTGACTTGGGAAAAGACGCTTGAATATAACCTCGGCCTTGAGTTCGGAATCTTTGACGAAAGGCTTCACTTCGACCTCGACCTCTACCACAAGACCACCCGCGACCTCCTTCTTGAGGCTCCGGTGCTCAATATTTCGGGATATACGAAGGCATGGCAGAACGTCGGAAGCATCCGCAATATGGGTGTCGAGTTTTCGATGAACGCGACTCTCATTGATATGAAAGACTTCCAATGGACGTTCAACGGCAATATAAGCAGCAATAATTCCAGAATCCTCAAACTCGGTCAGGACGGGGCTCCGATTTATCTGGGTATCAACTGTCTCGGCGGCCAGAACGCGGTCATCCTTCGCGAGGGCGGCAGTGTCGGCGAACTCTACGGCTATAGGGCAATCGGGCTCTATCAGCTTGATGAGTTCACGGCAACCGAGAGCACGACAAAGCCGGGGACGTACACCTACACGGTTAAGGACGGAGTTCCGGTTCAGGGTGTGAGCGAGCAGCCGGGGTCAATCAAACTCTGGGACAAGGACGGCAACGGAAAGATTGACGACAACGACCGCGAAGTTATCGGTAACTTCCTTCCGAAGTTCTACGGAGCATTCTCCACGACATTCAATTGGAAGTCATTCAACCTCTACCTCGGTTTCCAATACTCCTACGGCAACGATCTCTACAACGCCAACTATGCGATGATAGGCTTTTTCAACGGAGACGGCTCGAACCAGAGCGCCGCATGGAACAAGAGGTGGACGCTGGACAATCAGTCCTCACGCTACTACTCCCAGATTTCCAAGGGTCTTGTCTCATCCGCATTTGTCGAGGATGCCTCATTCCTCAGGTTTGCATCGGCCAGGTTCACCTACACCCTTCCGAACAAACTGCTTGCGAGGACAAAGCACGTGGAGGGCTGCAAGTTCTACATTTCTGCCGACAACATCTACACCTTCACGAAGTATTCGGGCTACGATCCTGAAGTCGGAATCAGCCAAAGCAGTGCCTCTGCAATCCTTTCGCAGGGATTCGACTACGGAAACTTCCCGCATGCCAGGACATTTACTTTCGGTGTGAACCTTTCATTCAAATAGGAGGCAAGGTATATGAAAGCGAAAACTATAATTACAGTGCTCTGCTCCGCGATTGCGGCCGTTTCCTGCAATTTCCTGGAAACAACTGTCGAGAGCAACATCACCACGAATAACTTTTTCAAGAATACGAGCGACTTCGACATGGCTCTGACAGGTGTCTACTACACCTTCACTTCTGTCGAATGGGACGCCCAACATCGTTACGGAGACTACTTCACCGGATTCATGTATTGGGGAAGAATCGGAACGGACGAGGCTTTCGTTTCCAGTGGAAACAACGGCGAGGAACTCATCGGCAACTACACCTACACACCTGAAAACCTCTTCGTGGAGAAAGTCTGGTTTATGCAGTATCTCGGCATCCAGCGTGCCAATGTCGTGATTGACAGGCTTAACGCCTACTCCGGCGACCAAGTTTCGGACTCCGATCGGGCGCGAATACTCGGTGAGGCCCATTTCCTCCGCGCCTGGTTCTATTTCCAACTTGCCCGCTACTATGGTGAGGTGCCGCTCGTTCTGCAGGAAACTACAGACATCTCAAAACTCAGCACTGAGAAGGCACCGCTTGCGGATGTATATGCCCAAGTGATAAAGGATTACGAAACGGCAGAAGAACTTCTTCCGGTCACAAACACGGTCGGGCACGCCACAAAGTATGCCGCGACAGCGCTCAAGGCACGCGCCTACCTTCAGATGTCCGGAAAGCCTCTCGAAGACAAGTCCGCGGCCGCTCTTGCAGCCAAGGCCTGCAAGGAAGTGATAGAAAGTGGCAAGTACGCTCTCGTGACGGACTATTTCTCCCAATTCGACGGCAAGCACGAGCATAACAGCGAATACATTTTCGACGTCGAGTTCGACAACACCGCCAGCAACTCCCTCTACGGCGGTCAGGTCGGAACTGTGGACGGAATACCTCACGAGCAAAATGCCTATTGGGCACAGGTGCGCACCTACAAGGAGATGTACGACAAGTTCGACCCTGCTGATCTTCGTCGTGAAGCCGTGAATGCCGGCGGACATATCGCCGTCAGCAAGACAAGCGGCAAGGCAGAACTTGTGATGGGGGACGAGAACTACAAGGATAATTATTGGGTCTACAAGTTCCGCCATCCTCTTGACAAGTCCGACCGCGGAGAGACTTGGGCAAACTGGTGCAACAATATTAACTTCCCGATAATCCGCTATGCCGATGTGCTCTTGATGTACGCCGAGGCCGAGAACCGTGCCTATGGTTCTCCGACGGCAGAGTCTCTTGAATGCGTGAATCAGGTGCGCCGCCGTGGTTTCGGCAAAGACATAAACACTCCGGCCGCGGGCGTTGACCTTCCGATGTCCTCAGGCAGCGAGTTCGACGATGTGATTCTCAAGGAACGCAGCCTTGAACTCTGCTTCGAGGGACATCGCTGGGCAGACCTCGTGCGCTTTGGCAAGCTTCAGGAAGCTTTCCGCTCCGTAGGAATGGACGAGAAGTTCAGACCTTATTACGACCCGGTACGCAACAACTGTCAGGAGAAGCACTCCATTTTTCCTATCCCTCAGTCAGTAATCGATGCCTCAAACGGCGCAATAGAACAGAACCCGTTATGGAAATAAGGAATATACTCGTATTTTGCGCTGCTGCGCTTCTGTCGACAACCATCTCCTGTTCAAAGGAGTGGATTCCGACTCCCGATCCGTCACAGACAAAATGGACCAACCAGGGGCCGGAATCTGATGATCCGACGCCGGAGCCTGAACCTTCGGAGAAATGGACGGAGATTACCGACGCAAAGGTGGCACTTGGCGAGACCAAGGTGGCCGAGCAGACGTCAAGCACTTTCATGAAAGGCTATTGGCCTGACGGAAAGCTGATTCCGATAAAGAAAGGCAATGTGTGGCAGCTCTTCTGGGGCGAGGCTACTGATGCACTGACAACCGGAGATACTCCATATCCTGAAGACCACATCTCCAAGCTTGTGAACTCCAGCAAAGTCTGGGGAAAGGAATTCGTCCGCATTGATGGATTCAACGACGGCGGTTCGTGGTTTATAGGCATATTCCCGCTTGAAAAAGCCGGGCATTATGTCGGGTTTTTCCACGCCGAGAGCCATTGGGACCTCAGCGGCACTGCGCACAAGTCCATTGGAGTCGTCTACTCGGATGACTACGGTGCGACTTGGCACGACCCCAAACCGATAATAACCGACAAGAGCCCGAAGCCTGCGAAACCTGACTGGACAGGACTTGGCGACGGCTGCGTCATCTGGGATTCGGCACATTCGCGCTACATCTGCTACTATCAGGGCAAGGTGGCGAGTGGGGCCAACACCCTCTGTATGGCTGCCTCTTCCGATGTGAACGGAGCTCCGGGAACTTGGAAGAAATGGGACGGAGAGGACTTTACGCTTGACGCATGCTCTCCGGAGACAGGACTTGGAGGGGAGAACATCCCCATCGCAAACCTCACTTCACCGGCCGGAGCAAATCCTTCGGTTATGTGGAACACGTTCCTTAACAAATGGGTGATGGTCTATGCCACCTGGGGCAAACGTGTGGTGATTACTTACAGCGATGATGCGCTTCACTGGTCTGCTCCTGTGAAAATCCTCGGTTCCATCGGTTCTCTGGCCTGGTATCCGAACCTTATCGGAGAAGATGGGGACCTCACTGGCGGTGAAGTCGCGAAAATATATTGGTCGCACAATCAGAACGACCAGGGCATCAGAGACCTCGGTTATTGCAAAATCAAATTCTTAAAGTAGTGTTTATGAACAATATATACAAAACAGTCATTTCTCTGCTGGCTCTTTCCGTTCTCTTTATCGGCTGCGGCAAGACCGTAGTCATCGAATATGACGCTGATGTGAAGGACTACACTCCGGTGGTGCGTGAAATTCTTGAAGCCTCTCCGAAGGGAAATGTCACGCTCCGCTTCGGCAAAGGAGTTTATGACTTCTACCCGGAGCAGGCGGCCGAGGAGTTTCTGTCCCTTTCCAACAACTGCAGCGGAGAGCGCAGGGTTGCCTTCCTTCTGAAGGATATGAAAAACGTGCGTGTCATCGGAGATGAAACTGATTTCATGTTTCACGGCGGCATAGTTCCGTTTGCGGCAAAAAATTCGGAGAAGGTTGAAATATCCGGAGTGTCAATTGATTATGACTATCCGTGGACATTTGAGGGCGAGGTCCTTTCAGCCGATCCGGTGCAGAGGAGTTTCGTCGTGCGCGTGTTCCCGGACAATAAATACAGAATCGAGGGCGACCGTCTTTTCTTCGGAGGATATGACTGGGAGTACCCGATGGGGGAAAGCATTGTCTTTAACCCTAAAACCCGTCGCCCGTGGTATGACACAGCCGCCTACGACCACGGCTATTGGTCCGGCGAGATGGGGGCTCGTGAAATCGAACCCGGCATTATCGAGTTCACCCGTCTGAGCGCCCGCGACGTGCCTCCTGTGGGAAGCATATGGGACGATAAGGGCCCGATGCAGCTCAACCGTTCCTATCCCGGAATTGCCCTGCTTTCAAGCAAGGACATAAAGGTGAAGGATGTGCATGTGTATAGAAGCGGGGCCATGGCTCTGATAGCCGAGTACTGCGAGAATATCACCGTCTCCGGCTTTTCGACCGCGCAGCATCCCGGTTCCCCGAGAATGATCACAGCCTCTGCCGATGCGACACATTTCGTTGACTGCGAGGGACTCGTGCTTCTCGAAGACAGCCATTTCGAGAGCATGCTCGACGATGCCACGAACATTCACGGCGTGTATATGAAGGTTGACAGCCTCATTTCCGACAATACATTTGCTGCCGTATTCGGACATTTCCAGCAGGAGGGCAACCACTTTGCCGATGTTGGCGACCTGCTCCGCTTTGTGGATAAGACCAGCCTTCAGCCTGTTGCGGAGGCAAGGCTTAGATCCATAGACAAGTCCAATCGCTGCCGCTATGTGATGACTGTCGATGCAGACCTCAGTGGCATCCTTTCCGATCCGCGTCGCTATGCCGTCGAGAACACGGCCAGAGGCGCCTCTACGATTATCCGCAATTGTACCGTGGAGTACAACCGTGCCCGTAGCCTGCTGATTTCCACGCCTGGCGATGTACTCATTGAAAATTGCAGATTCTCCTCGATGATGGCCGGCATCCGCATCTGCGGCGACGCCAACTACTGGTTCGAGTCGGGCAACACCCGCAACGTCGTTATCCGGAACAACAGCTTTACCGATCTCGGGATAGGCGGACGCGAGCCTCAGGCCATACTCCAGATTGACCCTATCATTCCGAAAGATGCCCGTACAAATGACTTTTTCTACCACGACCGCATCGTCTTCGAGAACAACACAGTCTCGACTTTCGACGCCCAGGTAATATACGCGCTCAGTGTCAAATCGTTGAAAATCAATAATAATAAATTTATAGATACGGGGACATACGCGCCTCTTTTCCCTCAACTTTCCGTCATTGACGTTCAGTTCTGCGGCGACGTCGAGATTGTCGGGAATGATTTCTCGCAATGGAAGAAAGACGCCACGCTCAGCATACACAATTGTGTGGAGGTGGTCAATGATTCGGATGTCGAGGTTGTGGATTCTCCAAATCCTTTCTTTTTTCAGAGTTGACGTATGAAAGCATATAGACTCATCACGACTGCGGTGCTGGCGATTATTTCGTCGGCATCGCTTTTTGCACAGAAAATGGAGCCTGACCGGACGGTGAAATTCGCTGATAGGGATACGTGTGCGCTGTATATGGACATATATGATCCGCAACCGTCGAAAGTTGTGTGCGACGACGGGAAAGTGCGTCCTACGGTGATTCATGTCTTTGGAGGCGGATTTATGGAAGGATCACGTCATCAGGAATGGTTGCGTCCGTGGTTCCGTCAGATGAATGCGATGGGCTACCGCATGGTTTCGATTGACTACCGGCTCGGCCTCAAGGGCGTGCGGGGAGTGACGCAGTCGGAGTTCGCGGTGCTGCTGGACAAGGCGATACACCTTGCGGTGGAGGACCTTTTTGCGGCAACGGCCCATCTTGTGGCGAACGGCTCTGAACTTGGAGTGGATGCGCGGAACATTGTCGTGACCGGCTCCTCTGCGGGCGCGATTACGGCGCAGCAGGCCGAGTGGGAAATCTGTAACGGGACGCCGATGACTTCTGTGCTTCCGGAGGGGTTCAACTATGCTGGTATCATGGCCTTTGCCGGAGCTGTCCTTGTTGATGGTGAGCTCGGGTATGCGTCGAAACCTTGTCCGGTGATGATGTTTCACGGGACGGAGGATGAACTTGTCCCTTATGACGGCGTGACTTCCGGTGGCCTGTCCTTTTGCGGTCCGTGCAGGATTCAGAAGGCGCTTGAAGCTGCCGGAGCGGCTGTCCGCTTCTATCGTTTTCCGGGCATCAACCATGCGGTTGCGGGCTATATGCCGCAGACAGTCGATAAGCAGGTCGATTTTATTGAGCGTAATGTGATGAGGGGTTCGCATGAGTGCGTGGATGCGAAGATTGTCGATCCGTCGCTCCATACATACAAGACAGAGAACCCTAACGGACTTTATGACATTCAGCCGGATTCTGTCGGCACATTTGAAAGCATACAATGAGCGGATTGAAAAAATATCTTTGCGGCGTCGCGGCGGCCATATTCACAATTACCACGATCTTCGGCTGTGAGCCGGAGGAAAGGCCCGAAGACGGTCCGATAGGTCACAGCCCGTGGACGAAACCTGTTGACGTTGCTCCGGTGGCACGTGAGGGTTGGGAAATCTACACTGGACCCAACTACCGCTATGGGCCGTCAATAATCATAAACGACGACAACTCAATAGACATCTGGCTCGCCACACCGGGCGACTACTACGGCAAGAACGTCAATCTCCACGTCTCCGACAATCAGACCGCGGCACAGCTCGGCAGCTCCGGCACATTTGCGCAGCGGTTCACGATGAACGAGGCTTTCGGATTCATATCCATCCAATGCCCGTCATGGAGCAGTGCCGAGGAAGGATTTACGTTGAAACTTTATGCGTGGAACACGGACTATGCGACTACCATAGGCGGAAACGCCGTTGCGACAAAGAATTTCACCGGCTACACCGACAACGCCTGGCTCAGCCTCTATCTCAGCGAAAGGGAGGACTTCTCGGAGACTTTTCCTGCCGGCACATACCTTTGGGTAATGACAGACGGCACGGAGAAGTCGGGAATATGGAAATGCACTGACAACGGCTCTTCGGGAAACACTGATGCCGTTTCCTACATCAACGGAGAGGTGACCGACGGACAGTTCCGCTGCCGGATAACATCTGACGGCTCCGGCAAATACTTCTGGGACAAAATAACATGGAGACACTCTGTGGACGGGGGCCGGACATGGACAGAAGAGGCTGATGCCCTGCTTCCTTCGGACGGAAAACGCGACGCCTTTTCGGTCTGCGACCCGGGCGTTGCCAGATGGGGAGGCTGGTATTACATTGCCTACACCTCCACCGAGGAGCCGAACGGCTATGACAACGACCTCTACATTGCCCGCAGCGTCTCCCCAACAGGTCCGTGGGAAAAATGGGGCGGTGACGGTTGGGGCGACGATCCGCAGCCGGTCATCGACTATGAGCCTGTCGAGGGGCACGAGGGGCAGGTCTTCGGTGCCGGGGAGCCGTGCATCGTTGTGAAGGATGATGTCGTCTATCTCTACTATTCATATAATGACTTCCTCACCGATCAGAACCGTCAGGGCACAACGACGCGAGTCTCAACCTCATCCGCGAAGGACAGCAATTGGCCGGCTCATCTTGAATATAGGGGAGTGGCGCTGGACAAGAGCAACATCAGCAACCCGGACCACACTGACGTGAAATTCGTTCAGAAAAGCCAGAAATTCGTCGCTATCCATGCTGAGAGACGCAACACCAACTACAGCCGCATCCGTATATGGGAGTCTGCGGACGGCATCACTTTCACTCAAGGCGAAACAGTGCAGGGAGAACTCCGCAAGGGCGTGATTAACGCCGGAATGAGCGGCGACGGCTGCGGTCATGTCAAAGTAGGGGTCCAGCAATTCCTCTGCTATGCCCATAGTGATCCGCCACGCGAATGGGGACGCTGGTACACATGGTTTCAGCCGCTCGACTGGGTGGAGTCTTCCGAAGAAGTCACCGTTTCCGGACAGAGTCGTCCTACTCCGGATTGGCACTGAACTTTTTGCGATACTCCTTCGGGGACATGCCGACTTCCCGGAGGAACATCGCGGAGAAGTAGGAGTTGTCGTCGAAGTTGAGGTTCCATGCCACCTCTTTGATGCTGAGCGACGACTCTGCGAGCAGGCGACAGGCCTCTGAGATGCGCAGGCCGAGGATGTAGCGGGCGGGGGAGATGCCGTTGTACTCGCGGAACTTCTTTCTGAACCACGAGTAGCTCATCCCTGCTTCCTTCGCCACATCCTCAAGGTTAATGGCCTCGCGGAACCGTTTCCTGATGATGGACTTGGCCGTGTCAATTTTGTCTGCAGAATAGTCTCCGCCCGCCGCTTTGTTGGAGTCGTGGTAGATGGCTATGCCCAGAAGCATGTTCACTGTTCCTGCAAGATATTGCTGGTAGGACGGTTTTTCCTGCACTGCAATCTGGATCGCGTCCTTGTACATCGAAACAATGTCCTCGCGGATTCCTACTTTGTAGACAGTTCTGTCAAGAAACCCCATTTTCATCCTTTCCTCGACGACTGAGCCCTGAAACCCGATCCAATATTCTTCCCATCCCGTCTCCTTGTCAGGCATGTAGCTGTGCCAGCACCCGGGTCGCAGAAGAATCATCTCCCCACAGTTGATTTCCGTCACCTTGCCCTGTCTGTCATACATCGTTCCCTTGCCGGAATGGATGTACAGCAGTTGCCAGCTGTTGAGGACGCGACCTTTCCTGACATCGAAATAAAAGCCCTCCGGATGCCTTTCGGCCGGCGGATAGCTTGCATATCCCTTCTCGACGGTCTGCGTCCCGACCGTATTCACGGTGATTCCCCATTGTTCGTCCTTTTTTCCGATGAGGAGATATTTTATGCTGACATTTTCCATTTTCTTCGAAATATGAGTATGTTCACGGCGTTCGTCGTGAATATAGCGGGCGAATATAAGTCAATAAAATCAAAAAACAATATTTTAATGTCATAATGATGCCTCGAAAGATTCGGAAATATACTTCTTTTGCAAAACATAATTAACACACTCATGGCATCAGCAGCGATAGATCTCGGCGCGACAAGCGGCCGCGTCGTAATTGGGAAATATACCGGTGACAGCATTCAAATGACTGAGATACACCGTTTTCAGAACAATATAATCAGAGTCGGAGGACGCAGCTATTGGGACCTTTGGGGACTGTGGAACGAGATTATTACAGGACTTCGAAAGGCTGCCTCATCGGGCGAAACAATCGAATCAATAGGCGTGGACACTTGGGGTGTGGACTTCGTCCTTCTCGGCAGGGACGGACATTTTCTTGCACAGCCGCGCTCCTACCGTGACAGCTACACCATCGGAATGCCGGAAAAATTCTTTGGCACCATTCCACGCGAGGAACTCTACCGCAGGACGGGCATCCAAATCATGAACTTCAACACCGTCTTTCAGTTGTTTGCGATGGGACAGGAAGGGAATTCTGCATTGGAGGCTGCTGAAGGGCTTCTTTTTATGCCGGACGCAATTTCATATATGCTCACCGGGGAGAAGGTTTGTGAGTACACGATTCTCTCCACATCTGCGCTGATGAACCCCGCGACGCACGATTTTGACGATGAAATTCTTGCTGCCGCCGGTGTGTCGCGCAGCCTTTTCGGACGACGGGTGATGCCGGGCGAGGTCATCGGAACGCTCACCGGCGAGGTTGCCTCCGAAACCGGGCTCGGAAACATCCCTGTGATTGCGGTCGCCGGGCATGACACAGGTTCTGCTGTCGCCGCTGTTCCTGCAACGGACGGGAATTTCGCCTACCTCAGCTCCGGCACATGGTCACTGATGGGAGTGGAGACGCCGTCGCCGATTGTTTCGGACAGGTCGTTTGAGATGAACTTTACAAATGAGGGCGGTGCTGAGGGCAACATCCGCTTCCTCAAGAACATAACAGGAATGTGGCTGCTTGAAAGATGCCGCGCGGCATGGAAAAAAGAGGGGAGAGAGTACAGTTATCCGCAGATAGTCGAGATGATGGGCGAGGCTCCGGCGTTTCGCAGCATGATTGATCCGGACGACGAGTCGTTTGCAGCTCCGGAAGACATGCCTTCGGTGATTAGGGATTATTGCCTTGCTCACGGAGAGCCTGTTCCGTCGTCGGACGCCTGCCTTGTGCGCTGTATATTCGAGTCCCTCGCTCTGAAATATCGTCGTGTGCTCGGACGCCTTAAGGTGCTCTCCGGCAAGAATATAGAACGTCTGCATGTAATAGGCGGCGGTTCTCTCAATGCGGAACTGAACCGCATGATTGCCTCCTCGCTCGCTCTCCCGGTGATTGCTGGCCCTGCCGAGGCGACGACCGCAGGAAACCTCATGGCCCAGTTCGTAGGGCTTGGGCTTGCCTCTTCAATGGCCGGAATGCGGGGAGCGCTTGCCTCCGATGCCTCCCTGCGGCGCTTTGAGCCGGAGAATACGGAGGCTTGGGATGCGGCATATTCCCGTTTTCAAAAAATTCTCGCGCAGTAGGAAAAATATAAAAACATAAAGATATGAAACAGGAACTCATCAACAAGGCATACGAAATCGCCAAGGAGCGTTATGCCGAATTGGGAATCGACACAGAAAAGGTTCTCGCACAGCTTCAAGACTTCCACCTCAGCATGCACTGCTGGCAGGCGGACGATGTGAAAGGTTTCGAGGTGCAGGCAGGAGCTCTCTCCGGCGGAATCCAGGCAACAGGCAACTACCCTGGAGCAGCCCGCAACATCGACGAACTCCGCGCCGACATCCTCAAGGCAAAAAGCCTCATCCCGGGAACCCACCGCCTCAATCTCCACGAGATTTACGGTGACTTCAAGGGCAAGGTTGTGGACCGCGACGAAGTGACTCCGGAATATTTCCAAAGCTGGATTGACTGGGGAAAGGAAAACAACACAAAACTCGACTTTAACTCCACTTCATTCTCCCACCCGAAGAGCGGCAATCTCTCACTCGCCAACCCGGACAAGGGAATACGTGATTTCTGGATTGAGCATACGAGGCGCTGCCGCGAAATTGCAGATGTGATTGGCAAGGCGCAGGGAGACCCGTGCATAATGAACCTTTGGGTGCACGACGGCTGCAAGGATGTTTCCGTCAACCACTACCTCTACCGCAGCCTTCTCAAAGACTCGCTCGACAAGATTTTTGCCGAGAAGAAGGACAATATGAAAGACTGCATCGAGGGAAAGGTCTTCGGCATCGGTCTTGAGAGCTTCACTGTCGGCTCCCACGATTTCTACACCGCATACGCAGCGCAGAACGGCAAGATTCCGACCATCGACACCGGACACTACCACCCGACAGAGAGCCCTGCCGACAAGGTTTCAGCCCTTTTGTGCTTCGTGAGCGAGCTTATGCTCCACGTCAGCCGCCCTATCCGCTGGGATTCCGACCACGTCACCATTATGGACGATAACACAGTGGAACTCTTCTCGGAAATCGTCCGTGCAGGAGCCCTCAACCGCGTCCACTACGGTCTTGACTATTTCGACGGGGCAATGAATCGCGTCGGAGCCTATGTCACCGGCTCCCGTGCAGCACAGAAATCAATGCTCCACGCCCTTCTTGAACCGAAGGAACTCATCTCCAAATATGAACTTGAGGACCGCCATTTCGAAGTTCTTGCTCTCGAAGAAGAGTGCAAGTCCCTCCCGTGGAACGCTGTCTATGACGAGTTCTGTCTCCGCAACGACGTCCCGGTCGGCAGCGATTTCATTCAGGAAGTTCAGAAGTATGAGAAGGAAGTAACTTCAAAAAGGTAGAAGCTGTTTTGTTGACAATAAAAATGAAAAACTCTATACTTGAAAACCGCCCCGAACTGCGGCGTGAGATTGAAAAGGTTGCCGAGGTTGCCCTCTACCTCTGGGAAAAGGGATGGGCCGAAAGAAACGGCGGAAACATAGTCGTGAACGTCACCGAATATGTTGATGATGGGATGAGGGCGCTACCGGCCATAGCTCCTAAAGTGCCGATGGTTCAGAAACTTCCGAACCTCCGGGGTTGCTGGTTCTTCTGCAAGGGCACCAACCGCAGGATGCGTGATCTCGCCCGTTTCCCGATGGAGAACGGCTCCATAATCCGCATCTGCGACGACTGCGAAAGCTACGAAATCGTTGCAGACAACCCCGTGAAGCCGACATCCGAACTTGCCTCTCATCTTGCCATGCACTCACTGATGATAGAGCGTGGGAACGGCTACAAGGCCTCTCTCCACACCCACCCGATTGAACTTGTGGCGATGACACATCACCGCCCGTTCCTCGCGAAGGATGTGCTGACGAAAATCCTGTGGTCCATGATTCCTGAGACCCGCGCCTTCTGTCCGAAGGGTCTGGGCATCATTCCTTATGAGATGCCGTCTTCCGCAGCCCTTGCCGACGCAACGGTCGCGCAGCTTGACGAATACGATGTCGTGATGTGGGAAAAACACGGTGTCTGTGCCGTGGGGCCCGAAATCGGCGAAGCCTTCGATCAGGTGGATGTCCTGAACAAGGCCGCCCTCATCTACGAGGCCTCCCGCAACATGGGCTTCGAACCCGAGGGCATGACCGACGCCCAGATGGACGAGCTGAAGGTTGCTTTTAATCTTTAGGAAGTATCGATAATTTTCCCCTTTATTCAGCCGATTTCTCAAAATTTTGCCGAAATCGGCTGAATAAAGGATGGCTTATCCGGCCGATTTCCGGATTATTGAACGAAATCGGCCGAGGTGGACGTGTCTTCGATGTTTTGTGGGCGTGTGATTCTGGATAAAACAAGGCTCATTACTTTGCATTTGTCGCAGAATGAGTTAACTTTGCGTTGTCATTTGTCGTAAACAGATGACAGGGAAAGACTGGATGCCGCGGAACGTTAAAGTCCGCAAAGCGAGTTAGGTTATATCGTGCCTGACTCGTTTTTTGCTTTATGACCATGTTTGTTGTTGGCGTGCAAAAAGTTACGAAATATTTATCATTTTTTTGAAAATGTTTTATACCTTTGCAACGCATGAAATAAAATTATGATTATAAAGAAGGCATCTCAGACCCAAACTGAGGTGTCTTTTTTTGATATGCCGGAGGATGTAGGTAGTGGGATGCTCCCATGAAGATCTTTTACATTATAATTGTAATAATTTCATGCGAAGAAAAGATCATTCAATGTTTGGCATCCTGATTCTGATAGGAATCGGAATGCCCGTCCTTGTCAAGGTCAAGGGTTACACCCGAGTCCGTAACGGCAAGGAGGAAAGAGTCCGGCCGCACTATCGTCGCGTTTGGGTCGCACGATAGCCGCAGGCTGAGACAGCATCCGTGACGGGTGCTCTGTTTCCCCTCCGGTCGGGAGCTGTCCTTGGGCAGCTCCTTTGTTTTTATAGGTGGAAGTCGCTGTGAAGTGCCAAGAAAATGTGAAGTTTAGGCAAATTATGAAATAGGCTTTGTTTTTTTATCTCTGATGCGTTAACTTTGCATAGGAATCCGTTGTAAACGGGTGACAGGGAAAGACTGGATGCCGCGGAACGTTAAAGTCCGCAAAGCGAGTTAGGTTATATCGTGCCTGACTCGTTTTTTGCTTTATGGCTTGGTGATGCAAAAAAAATGAAAACTTTATTCGTCTTTGAAAAAGTTTTTTTATCTTTGCAACATCTTGACATAAAGATACATTTGGAAAAACGGCATCTCAGACCCAAACTGAGGTGTCGTCTTTTTTGATATACCGGAGGAGTACTGATGACGGAACCCCAAGAGAGCCTTTGCATCCAAATGTATATAATTTATGACAAGAAAGGGCTTCTCAATGGTCGGCATCCTGATTCTGATAGGAATCGGAATGCCCGTCCTTGTCAAGGTCAAGGGTTACACCCGAGTCCGTAACGGCAAGGAGGAAAGAGTCCGGCCGCACTATCGTCGCGTTTGGGTCGCACGATAGCCGCAGGCTGAGACAGCATCCGTGACGGGTGCTCTGTTTCCCCTCCGGTCGGGAGCTGTCCAGGACAGCTCCTTTTGTTTTTGTAGATGTAAAGTGTTACGAAAATGTGAAAGTTTAAGCAAATTTTGAGATAGTCTTTGTAAATGTCATTTATTGCCTTAAATTTGTAGCGATTTTCAAAACTATGTATAACTTTCCTATATTTGTGGAAGATTTATTGGTACATAGTGAAATAAAGTCAAACCAAATAAACACAAATACAATGAAAATCAAACATTTATTTCTTTCATTGCTCGCAGTGGCTGCAGTAGCTGTTGCCTGCAAAAAAGAGGATCCGAATGACGGCAAGCCGTCTTTGACACTTAATCCTACAAGTCTTGAGTTTGACGTTAACGGCGGCACTAAGACTGTTGCCGTTGAGGCAAACCGCGAGTGGTCAATCGCTGATGCTGACAAAATTCCGTCTTGGTTGAAAGTCGAGAAGACATCAGACACTGAAATCACAGTTGTTGCAACCGGAAAGAATGAAGGCAAGGATCAGACATATACAGTCACTGTCCGCATGGTCGGTGTAAAGAAGACATTTACCGTCACCCAGAAGGGAGAGGGTGGAGAAGTTACGCCAGTCGAAGAGGGCGATGGTTCAAAGGAAAAACCATATTCAGCAACTCAGGCAGGCACAGTCGCAGCTGCTCTCGCTGCAGATGCTTTTTCTGAGACTCCAGTTTATGTTCGCGGAAAAATAGTGTCTCTCAAAGATGACTATGTGAATAGTGTTGAAAAATATGGAACTCTTTCTCTTTACATTTCAAATGATGGAACTAAAGAGAAGCAATTCTATGTTTATGCAATGAGGGACGTTGAGGGCGCTAAGTTTACAGATGCTGCAGCGGTTGCAGCTAAGTTTGCTGCCGGGAAAGATATCGTCGTGTATGGATATCTTCAGAATTTTAAGGGAAATACTCCGGAAATGACTAGGAAGGCTGATGGAGACCCTGTGAATCCGCAGCTTATCTCTATCGATGGTGATACACCTGACGTTCCGGTTCAAGACCCAAAATCTGCCACTGGTGTAGTCGTGGCTGTCAGCGCTCAGGGATTCTTGGTTCAGACAGAATCCGGACTTCAGTACGTGTTTGATTCTGAAATCAAACCAACCGTAAAGCTTGGAGATAACGTCACTGTTGAGGGAGTCAAGGACGAGCACAGTGGTATTGAGCAGATTGTCAAGTACACTGTCAAGACAAACTCAGAAGGCAATGCCGTAACTCATCCTGAACCAACGGAGATCACTGCTGCAAATATTGCTGAGTATAATACAAATCTCGGATATATCAAGACTTCCGGAATCCTTGTTATCAAAGGTGATTACTACAATCTTAATATTGATGGAGCGAGCCTTACGGGTAGTTTGTCATACCCTGTGAATGTTGATGCTTCTTTCAAAGACAAGAAGGTGGATGTCACCGGTTATTTCGTGGGTATTTCCGGAGGTAAATATTTTAACATTCTCATTACCGCTATCACTCTCTCCGCCGATCAGCCTGTTGTTGAGGAACCTGGTGCCGATTCTATCATTCTTACTTTCCCAGATGACAACAAGGAGAATAATAAAATAAGTGCTTACACTCAAAATTGGGTAGCTAAGAAAGGCGCTGTGGAGTTTAGTATTGCGAACTTTAATAACAATAAATGGGAAAAGAATTGGGCTTACATCAAGTGCGGAAGAAAGGAAAAGGAATCTGTGGCCTCCATTGCTACTAAGTCTGTTATTGCCAAAAAGATAGATAAAGTGGTGATATTCGCTTCAACTTATGCTAAAGAAAATGTTAATTCTGCAAAATTGTTTGTCAGTGCAAAAGATGATTTTGCTGGTGCAGAAGGTGTGGATATGACTTATGCAAACGGACAGCTTACAGCTCCTGTCGCAACTCCAGGGGAGAATCTCTATTATAAAGTTGTTCTTGATTGCAAAGGGGGTTCTGGCAACGGCTTCGTTGTTGTTGACAAGTTTGTCCTTTGGGTAAACAAATAACAGGTATTCACGAATTGCTATAGGTTAAAGGGAAACCCGCTCTCAAGGCGGGCTTCCCTTAACTCACAATAATAGAAAACATTTTGATGCAGTCAAACTCATTCAAGTTGTCGCTCCGGCTCTTGGCGGTTGTCTCGCTCGCTGTGCTAGCCGTCGCCTGCGATATGCTCGGCGGTAAGAAATATGATTCAGATCTGTCCATCACACTCAACCCGGAGAGTGCCGGCAAGGAAGCCGGTGAAGTCTCTGTGGTCGTGCGGGCATCCGGCACTTGGATTTTGGATTTGGATTTCGATGGGAAAGAGTCTTGGGCAAAGCTCAGTCACGACTCGGGCACCGGCTACAAGAGCAATATCAAACTCAGTTACGACGCAAACCCCTCAAACGAAGCCCGCAAACTCTACGTCATCATCTCCACATTAAATGATTCCAAAGAAATCTGCTTCATCCAAACTGCGGACGGCGCCGGGCCTGACGGTGGAATTGCCGATGCGACATCCTGCGGTTGGCTCGAACTTCCGGAGACCAAATCCGGTGACGGGCTGCTTTGGGCTTGGCATAGTATGACGACCGGAAGCAAGAGAGTTCGCAACTACTCATTCTACTGGAGTAGCACGGAACATCTGGCTCTTTGGGTGGCCTACCCGCTGAACAAGGGACTCATTGGGGGTGGCGATAGGACGAACAAGTGGGACATTTTTGACCCGCTCATTCCACGGGCGGAACAAGCCAACACTTGGAACGGCGGATTTGGAAGCGGATATGACCGCGGTCATCAGCTGCCATCTGCCGACAGACTCTATCTTGACGGCAATGTCCAGACATTCTACCCGACCAATATGACGCCCCAGCGCAGCCAGTTCAATCAAAATATCTGGGCGAAACTTGAGGGCACTGTACGCTCGTGGGCAAACTCGCTAAACTCGGCGACAGACACCCTCTACGTTGTAACCGGTTGTGTGGTAAATGGAAGCACTTCTTCGCGACAGGCTGGCAGAAGCGGTCCATACGTCACCGTCCCTACTGCCTACTACAAAGCTCTCCTGCGCTACAGCCGGTCTTCGGGTTACTCCGGATGTGCAATCTGGCTCGACCACGAAACTGATCCTCGCCGCACTGTCGAGGAACGCGACATGATGTCCATCGCTGCCCTCGAGGAAAAGCTTGGTATCGACCTGTTTGTAAATCTTCCGGCGAAGGTAGGCGACGCAAAGGCTGCGGAAATAGAAGCGAAGGCTCCAACTGTCAATACCTGGCCTTTGTAGCAGCAGGCATCTTCCACATAAGGCATTAAACACTAATATAATAAACATAAACGACAGACAAAGGATATGAAACGTTCATTTATAGTTGCTGCTCTCCTGCTTCTGATGTCCCTTTCGGCATCGGCGCAGAAAACTCAGCAGAACTACGTCATCGGGTTCTACAATCTCGAGAACCTTTTTGACATCTACGACGACCCTGTCAAGAACGACAGCGAGTTCCTTCCGGAAGGAAAGAACAAGTGGACGCAGGCGAAATATGAGAAAAAACTCCACAACATGGCGAAAGTCATCCGTTCGATGGCCGACAACAACAAACGCTGGCACACCATACTTGGAATCTCAGAGATTGAAAACCGCCTCGTCATCGAGGACCTCGTGAGCCAGCCTGAGATTGCTGATGCGAACTACCAGATTGTCCACTACGACAGCCCGGACCGACGTGGCGTTGATGTGGCCCTGCTCTACAAACCGGACCAGTTCACCTACCTCGACAGTGAGTCAATCCCTTTCGATTTCAATTCCGACATCGACTTTTCCGACACGGACACCAGCTACTTCAAGACTCGTGACATCCTTATGGTTCACGGACTTATAGCTGGTGAGCACTTTGCATTCTATGTCGCCCACCTTCCGTCTCGTGTCGGTGGAAAGGGCGGCAATTTACGCAGCCGCGGTGCCGAGATCATCTACAATCACTCGCGCGAGATGGAGGCGAAATACCCCGGAATCAAGATTGTCGCAATGGGTGATATGAACGACAACCCGACCGACGACTCGATGGCGAAATATCTCCACGGACAGGAACGACTCGAAAATGTGACCCCGACCGAGTTTTTCTCTCCTTACATTTCGATGCTCAAGGCCGGCTACGGTTCTCTCTGCTACCAGGGAGTCTGGAGCATCTACGACCTCGAACTTGTCAACTACAACCTTGCGCACGCTCCGGATGGAGGGCTCAAGATTCAGCCGGTGACGAAAAATCACGGTAAAGAATACTACGGAGTGGTGTTCAAACGCCCTTGGATGACAACCCAGAAGGGACAGTATAAGGGCTATCCGTTCAGGACCTTCTCCAACGGGGCTTTTGTGGGCGGATATAGCGACCACTATCCGACCTACATCGTCGTAGGTAAATAGAGGCGACATCGCATCCAAGCATTTGATGCAATAATTGATGCAATAATTGATGCAATAATGGATGCAATAATGGATGCAGTAATTGATATAAACTAATAATAAGATATGATGAAAAAAATTCTTGCGGCATTCGCGGCGCTGCTCTGCTCGCTCTCCGTTTTCGCCCAGACAGGCGGACTTGGCGGAGTGAAGGGAACGGTTGTCAACCGCGCCGGACGTGTTCCGATTACAAATGCCCACATCACCATCGTGAAAGATGCCGTTGCCGTTGTCGATGACTTCTCGCGTGCAGACGGTTCATTCATTTTCGAAGGCCTCGAAGACGGAAACTATCTGATGACCGTTTCCGCAGAAGGGTTCATTTCTTCACGCATCAACCTCACTGTTGAGGGATATGTGAAAGACCTTATTTTTGTCTCACTTGTTGCAGAACAGAGAGTTGCGGAAGTCGATGATTCCAATTTCGCCGAATTCGATATGGAAGATTCGGGATATACCGATGCTCCCGCAATCCTTTTCGGCGCCAACGACCCCTACAACAACATCGTGGGATATGGATTCAGCGACGTCCGTTTCAAAAACAGGGGATATGCCAATGAAACCCAGGATGTGCTTCTCGCTGGTGTGAGGATGAACGATGCTGTGACAGGTTATTCGCCTTTCTCACTCTGGAGCGGACTCAACGAAGCTATGAGGGCAAAGGAGAGCACCATCGGAACAGAGACTTCCGACTACAGCCTCGGTGGTTACAACGGTGTCACCAACATTCTCGCAAATCCTGCATCGGTGCGTCCGGGCTGGCGTTTCAGCCTCTTGAGCAACTCGGCTCTCTACCGTCTTCGTCTTATGGCGAACTACGCTTCCGGAGAGCTCGACAACGGATGGTCATTTGCTGCCAATGTTTCCGCCCGCCTTGGAGGTAACGACTGGGTGAAGGGTGTCTACTACCGTTCATTCGCCTACTACTTCGGTGCGGAGAAAAAATTCAACGACGAACACCGTCTTGCATTCATGGCATTCGCAACTCCGGGTTCAAGAGGTGCACAGAATGCTTCCACACAGGAAGTTTATGATATGATGAAGAAAAATGGCGAGTTCAGCTACAATATGTACAACTCCAACTGGGGTTATCAGAACGGCAAGGTCCGTAACTCCCGTGTACGCAGCACCCACGAGCCTGTATTCATCATCAAATACACCGCAAACCCTCTTGAAAGCCTTGAGGCCGGCGTGACTCTCCTCTACAGGACCGGAAAGAACGGATATTCTGCCCTTGATTGGTACGACTCCGCAGACCCGCGTCCAGACTACTACCGCAACCTCCCGAGCTACTTCTATATGGAAGACAGCAACTGGGGTCGCTACAATATGGACAAATATGAGTTTGCCAGAGAGGCTTGGCGCACTGATGTGAACACTCAGCACCTCGACTGGGACCGTCTCTACAACATCAACTACAACGCCGCCAACGGCCGTTCAAAGTATGTCCAGGAAGAGCGCCGCGTCGACCAGCACGACTTCAACTTGGCTGCAAATGTGAAATGGAGCGCCAACAGTTGGTTCACTCTCAACGGAGGTCTCAACGCGAAAATCAACCGTTCCGAGTACTACAAGAAAATCAAGGACCTTCTCGGCGGTGAGTACTATCTCAACACCGACAACTTCGCGGAGCGCGACTTCGCATTCTCAGACGCTATGATTCAGAACGACCTCGACTGGTGGATTGCTAACGGTGAGGCTCAGAAGATATTAAATGGTGGCCGCTACGGCTACGACTACTACGCACAGGTGCGCAACGGCAATCTCTGGGCTGACGGACGTTTCGACCTCGGAAACTTCAAGGCAAATGTCGGTGCGAAACTCGGATTCTCCTCATTCTGGAGAGAGGGTCTGGTGCGCAAGGGCCTTTTTGCAGGTCTCGACACGGAGCAGTCGCTCCCTACGGCTTGGGATGGCGGGTCAAATGCAATCCGCAATGAGTTCAACGAAATCATCGTCAAGGACATTAATGGTAACCCGTTGAAACTCACCACCTACGACCCGATTACCGAAGAGGTCATCACATCGAAGGGCAAGTCAAAGGTTTCCACCTTCCTCACCTATTCCGTGAAGGCTCACGCCGAATATGTTCTCACCGGAGGACACCGTTTCTTCGCAAATGTCGGCTTCTTCAACGATGCCCCGACTTTCAACCAGTCCTTCCTTTCACCGAGAACACGTAACTCGCTGATTCCTAATCTTACCACCACCAAGACCGTCTCAGCCGACATCAACTACCAGTTGAGCAACAACGGCTACGACCTTCGTCTTACCGGATTTGTGACTCAGATTATGGACCAGTCAGTGATGAAGTCTTTCTACGACGACTCACAGCACTCCTTCACCAACTTTGCGATGACAGGCATCGACCAGCGTCATCTCGGACTTGAACTCGGATTCAAACTTCCGTTGGGAGTGACCGGACTCAACCTTCAGGGTGCTCTGAGCTGGGGCCAATACATCTACACCTCCACTCCGACAATGTATCAGACAGTGGACAACAGCTCTGAAATCGTGGCAGATTCCTACGGCAAGCCTATCACCTACTGGGCAAGCAGCCCTGTCTATAAGCTTAGGGCAGATGCCGAGATTCCTGCGAACTCCACAATCATCCCTAATGATTGTTTCGAAGTTGACGAGGACGGCAACTATGTGGTAGAGAAGATTCAGAAACACCACGTTCCTTCGACACCGCAGCTCGCAGCAAACCTCGCTCTCAACTACAGGACCCGTTCATACTGGTTCTTCACTCTCGGAGCCAATGTCTATGCGAACTCCTATCTTGATATGAACCCGCTCTACAGGACAATCAAGGCGGCAGCCGGTCCTGACAACAAACTCTACGACGATATGGTTGCAGAGCATGCTAAGAGCTGGATTCTCAACAGTGAGTACACTGACGCAGGACTCACCCCTGGTGAAATCAACTATATGACCGCGCAGGAGAAGTTCAAGCCGGCAGTGGTGATGAACCTCAGCGTCGGAAAGTCCTGGTATATCCGCAGAACCTACAACTTCGGTTTCTCTCTTGAGGCAAAGAACCTCCTGAACAACAGGGATATAAGGACCGGCGGTTATGAGCAGACACGTCTCATAAAGAGCGCGGACTACAAGAACTACTATAAGTTCGACTCCAAGTATTTCTATATGCAGGGAGTGAACTATATGTTGAACCTTTATTTCAGATTCTAAGGAGGACCCACAATGAAAAGGATAATTATTGCACTCGCGGCAGCGGCCGCTCTCCTTACCTCCTGCGAGGAATTTCAGCCGGTCTTCACCGGAAAATATGATAATCCGGAGGCTTATACTCCGTTTGATCCGGAGGAAAGTGTCACCGGTACCGTTCTCACGATAAAGGAACTTTCGCAGAGATTTATCTCCAAGGCATCCGAGGCCGGAGCTTCCGAACAGTTAAAAACCTGGTGCTGGGAGGTTTCCGAGGATCTCTGGATTAAGGGACGCATCACCACTTCCGACCGTTCCGGCAACTTCTACAAGTCTTTCTACATTCAGGACGATGCCAACGGCCCTGGAATAGAAATCAAGGTAGGACGCACCAGTCTTCACAACGACTATAAGGTCGGTCAGATGGTCTACATCTCTCTTGACGGTCTTTCTGTAGGGGAATATGGCTACAAGAGCGGAAGTTATGGCGGACAGGGCTCGGTTCAGCTCGGCCTCAAGGATCCTCAGCAGATCAAGTACTCTACTTCGTACATCGAGGACCAGTACATAATTGACCGGCACGTGTTCCGCTGCGATGTCAATGACCTTCAGCCAATCGCTCCCAGGAAGATTTCAGCCCTTCCTGGCAAGAATGACTGTCAGGCCACATCTGACGCTGTAGGAGCACTTGTCACAATCTCTGGACTTAAGTATGCAGAAGAGGCATTCACGCTTGTCTATCTTAACGGAAACGAGGCAAACGACAAGTCTGAGAACCGCATATTCCTCACCAAGGATAATGCCGACAAAGTCGGAGCACCGGGCAACTGGGGTGTGACAACTTGGGCGATGTCCAAGAGCAAGTTCCTCGAATATCTCAACTCCGGCATTTGGGACAAGGCTCACGTGGGCGGCGGCGCTGACAATTTCGGCGAACTCAGCAAGCCTGAAATCAAGAGCCAGCTCCAGGGCAATGCCAACGCCTACTCTGTGAGCCAGTACTTCACCGGAGCCGGCGGAACTGTTCAGATTCGCACGAGCGGCTATTCAAAATTCGCTGACCTGCAAATCGCACCGGAGGTCCTCAAGGGCAGCAAAACCATCACGGTCACCGGCATCCTCACTATGTACCAGGGTGGTGTGCAGCTCATTCTCCGCGACCAAGACGACGTGGTTGTCGAGTAATCCCACGCCAAACAGATTTTCGGACCGGACCTTCCGCAAGGTTCCGGTCCGATTTGTTTTATTCCCCGCCATTTTCTATCTTTGCGTATAAGAGATATGATAATGTGTGTTAAAGTGAGAAATTGGCAATAAGAGATATTATATTATGATTTATACTTTATATTCTGAGCCTATTGATTCGGCGATGTCTTTCATTGCTGATTCATTCAGGACGCGTCGTTTGGAAAAAGGTCTTTCCCGGAAGGCGGTGTCGGAACAATCCGGAGTTCCCGTTCCGACAATCGCCCGCTTTGAGACGGAGCATAAGATATCTTTGGAGTCATACGCGGCTCTCTGCAAGGCTCTCGGTTATCTTCAGAACTTGAAGGAAGTGACCGCGGAACCCAAATATTCCACAATGTCGGAATTAGAAGAGATAAAAAACAACCGCAACAGAAAAAGAGGCACAACAAAATGAAAATTACAGACAAACTTGATGTCCTTTACCACGACAGACTTGTAGGACGTCTTTCGATGAATCCCTCTGGTGATTGCTGTGTCTTTCAGTATGACAGCGCTTGGCTTCGCGATGGCTTTTCCATATCTCCGGTTTATCTTCCCCTGCGTGACGAACTTTTCATTGCGGAACAGACTCCGTTTGCAGGGAATTTCGGTATTTTCGACGACAGCATTCCCGATGGTTATGGACGCTATCTTATACATAAGATATTGAAACGCAAGGGTATAGATTCATTGAAACTCTCTCCCGTACAGTATCTCAGTATAGTCGGTAATTCGGGGATGGGAGCGCTATGCTATGTCCCAGAGTCGTTCATAGGAGAGGACAAATCGCTTCCGCAGCTTGATGAACTTCAGAGAATGGCCCTCGAGCTCCTCTCAGAGAAATCCGATGCGGATGCCGAACTGCTGTATTTCAATAGCGGAAATTCTGGCGGATGTCGTCCTAAATGTCTTATGAAGGATGATGAAGGTGAATGGCTTGTGAAATTCAGGAATATCTCCGATCCCGAGGATATGGGGCAAATGGAGTTTCTCTACAATCAGGCTGCGCGGCAGGCTGGGATAGACGTTCCGGATTTCAAGTTGATTGACGGGCGTTATTTCGCATCCCGTCGTTTCGATATAGAGAATGGTGAACGTCTCCACATTGCGACCGCTGGTGCGCTGTTGAATGAATCCATTCATTTTCCGAAACTTGACTATACGAATCTGCTTCACCTTACCGGTTATCTGACTCAGGACTCCGCTCAAGTGGAAGAGATGTTCCGACGTATGGTTTTCAATGTTTTTTTTCAGAATAAGGACGATCACGCCAAGAACTTTGCTTATATTTGTCGTGAGGGTCGTTGGAAACTCGCGCCGGCTTATGACCTGACGCGCTGTGAGTCAGGCTATAACGGTGAACACGCTACTTCTGTGAACGGGATTGGAAATCCGGCGGAAGAGGATATGATTGCAGTTGGTACGGAAATTCGTATTTCCCGGAAGCGTTGCCTTGAAATAATTGCCGGAATGCGTGAGGTCGTGAAAAAATATTCTATTATGTAAAAATGAAAATTGAAAAAATATATATCGTATGAAAAAGACAATCGTTATTATGGCAACAGCATTGGCATTGGTCGGATGCCGCGAAAATCCGTTCTTCGCAGAATGGGACACTCCTTACGGGATTCCGCCGTTCGAGAAAATCAAGGTGGGGGATTATATCCCTGCGGTCGAAGAGGGAATACGTCAGCAGAATGAGGAAATTTCCGCAATCGTGAATTGTGCCGAGGCGCCGACTTTTGAGAATACCGTCGCAGCTTTGGACCTCTCGGGCGGGCTGCTGGAGAAAGTGGAGGGCGTGCTCTTCAATCTTTCGGAAACCGACGGAACTCCTGAACTTCAGACTGTTGTGGAAAAAGTCATCCCTATGGTTTCGCAGCATTCGAGCAACATCTATCTCAACTCCTCGCTTTTCGAAAGGGTGCAGAAGGTCTATGCCGACTCCGAATTTGCCCGTGAAAGCGGATGTGAGGACTGTGGCGCGGCTCTAAGTCGTGAGCAGCAGATGCTCCTTGACAAAGTCTATCGCGCCTTTGTCGCAAATGGCGTGGCTCTGGACTCGTTGAAGCAAGACAGGATGAGGCAAATCAATTCATCTCTCGCCTCCCTGGAGCAGACTTTCGGAACCAATCTTCTTGCCGAGAACAATGCTTTCGCTGCGGAATTCGGTATCAGCGTTTCCCAATATGCCGCGACTATGGGAAGTTGCTCCAATCGTGAACTCCGTGAAAAGATGTTCCGTGCCTACTCCACCCGTGGCGCAAATGGGGGAGCGACTGACAATAGGGAAATCATTATGAAAATCCTCAGTCTCCGTCAGGAAAAGGCCCGTCTTCTGGGATATGACACGCCTGCCGCATTCATCCTTTCGGACAAAATGGCGGGAACTCCCGAGGCAGTGGACAGTTTCCTTGAGACAATCATAACTCCTGCGGTTGCGAAAGCCCGTGAGGAACTTGTTGATTTGCAGGCGGCGATGGATAAAGACATCGCCGACGGTCTGCTTCCTGAGGGGAGCCGCGTGCAGCCTTGGGACTGGGCTTATTATTCAGAGCGTGTGCGTAAAGACAAATACGACCTCGACGAGTCTCAGACCCGTCCATATTTCAAGATGGAGAATGTCCGTGCGGGTGTATTCGCGACAGCCTCCAAGCTCTACGGCATCAGCATCGAGCCTGTTGAAGGCGCTCCTAAATATCACCCGGACGTGGAAGTATTCCGTGTTTCTGACGCTACAGACGGAAGTCTTTTGGGAATACTCACCACCGACTACTATCCTCGCGGGACAAAACGCGGAGGAGCGTGGATGAACAACATCCGCAACCAGTGGGTGGCTGCGGACGGGACAGAAATCCGTCCGATTATCGTGAATGTGGGCAATTTCACCAAACCGACAGCCGACAAACCGTCACTGCTGAGCATTGACGAGGTGGGAACGATGTTCCACGAATTCGGCCACGCACTCCACGGTCTTCTCACAAAATGCCACTATAAGGGCGTCAGCGGCACATCCGTCGCACGCGACTTTGTGGAACTTCCGTCTCAGATTAACGAAAACTGGGCGTTTCAGCCTGAGGTTCTCTCCACCTACGCTTTCCATTACGAGAGCGGTGAGGTGATTCCTGAGTCTCTTGTAAAGAAAATTGTAGCAGCAGGAACTTTCAACCAGGGATTTATGACCACGGAGCTTGCAGCCGCATCGATTCTGGATATGAAATGGCACGAGCTTGCCTCTGTCAGTGTCCCGGCAGATTCTCCTCTTGCGTCAGAGACGGTAAGTCCGGAAGATGCAGCCCGCCGCCTCATCGACATTGAGAAGTTTGAAGCCCAAGCACGCGCACAGATGGGTCTTATCGACGAAATCATCCCGCGCTACCGCACATCCTACTTCAACCACATTTTCAACAGCGGCTACAGCGCCGGCTACTACAGCTACCTCTGGGCGGAGGTTCTCGACAAGGACGCCTTCGAGCTTTTCCGCCAACGCGGCATTTTCGATCCCGCAACCGCAGCCTCCTTCAAGCACAACATCCTTGAAGCCGGCGGCAGCGAGCAGCCGATGCTGCTCTACGAGCGCTTCCGCGGGGCAGCTCCTGATCCGCAGTGGCTTCTGAAAGCCCGCGGTTTGAAATAACGGGGCGCCTAAAAGGCGGTCTGCTGCGTTGGGCGGTTTGATAAAATCCTCACCCTCTATCTGGATTAAATATCAGCGGGGGATTTTAAGAAATCTTTGATATGGATACATTTAATTCCGTCGTACACGCCGTGTGTGGCTATGTCGTCCATACAGACTACTATCTTCTGGAAATTATCTTTGATCTTGAGTAAATTGCCGAACTCGCGTTCAATGGTTTCATCGCTTTGCAGCAGGTAGCAGACTTGAATATAAGCCCGCTGCCCGTCTCTTTCAGCAACAAAATCTATTTCTGCGTTTTGCAGCTGTCCGACAAAGACTTTGTAACCATATTTCTTGAGATGGAGATACACTGCATTTTCCAGAATCTTTTCAATATCTCTACGAAGATTTACTCCGGCAATAGAATTTCGGAGTCCGATGTCTTCGAAATAGTATTTCTCATTTGTCTCGAATATCTTTCGTCCGTGAATATCGTAGCGCTTCACTTGGTTGATTATGTAAGCATTTGACAGCAAACCGAGATAATTTGAAACAAGTGTCGGCGAGATTGTCATACCTTGCGACCGCATAAATTTGCAGATACTGTTGGCGGAGATATTCTTTCCTATATTGTCACTTACGAAATGTGCAATATCTTCCAAAAAACGTACATTACGTATATTCTCCCGCGAAATGATGTCCTTCATCATCACTGTGTTATAGACATCTCCGAGATAGTCGAGAATCATTTGCCGATTGTCAAGTCCAATATGCGAGAGTTGCGGCAATCCTCCGAATGTGAAGTATTTCAATAGGGAGTCCCTATCGTCTTGAAGTCTGTGAAATTCAAGAAATTCAGTATAATCGAGACTTTGGATATGTATCTCTATATATCTTCCCGAAAGATATGTAGCAAGCTCACCGGACAGCATCGTTGCATTGCTGCCGGTAATAATGATGTCACAAGATTGCTTCGCCTGATAGTTTCGTAGCGAGTTTTCAAAGCCTTGAATGTCTTGAACCTCATCAATAAACAGGAAATTTTTCTTGTCTTTTTGTAACAGATTGTCAACGTATCTATTAAGTTCCACGTCCGTGTTTATGTCGCGGAACTCGGCGTATTCCTTATTTATATATATGGTGTTGGCATCCTCATTCTCTTTTTTGATTCTGCTGCTGACACTCTGTAATATGCAACTTTTACCCACGCGTCTTTGTCCGGTGAGCACCACTATAAGCCCTTTGCCCAAATACCTTTGGACTTTTTCAATATAATACTCTCTGTTGAATAAGTTCATATATAAATGAAATTTATGCAAAGGTACGACAGTTTTTCACATATGCAAGAAATAAATAAGAAATTTGGGTAGTTTTTAACTTATACATTAAAAATATTTATACTCTCAAAAAATGCCCGCTGCGCCAATTCAATGACACAGCGGGCAAATTAGCTTAATAGATAGCTGAGAGTGCGGTTATATAAAAAGATGGGATGCAAGGCGGACGGTGAAGATAAAACCGCAGCAACCACAAGACGCATCAGCGTCGTGCGTAGCGCACAGAAGCATAGGCCCGTGGGATAGCGTCTCGCGGAGCACCACTTCCCCTTCGAGGGGACGGGAGGGGTCAATAAGAGGGTGAGGATTTTATCAAACCGTCCAACGCAGCAGACCGCTTTTTATATAAGCGCACACCCGGTCATTGCGGCCGGTTGTGAGACCCCCATCAACTTCAAGATAGTCGGAGCAACATCCGCAAGGCGTCCGTCCTTCACAGTCTTCACCTCTTCCCCGGCGTTAATCACGATGAACTGCACGGTGTTGAGGGAGTGTGCCGTATTAGGCGTGCCGTCGGAATTGACAGCGTGGTCCGCATTTCCGTGGTCAGCAGTGAGAAGCACTGCATAATCCTGAGCCACAGCGGCTTCCACAACCCTCTTCACACACTGGTCAATCTTCGCCACAGCACGGCAGATGGATGTAAATACGCCCGTATGGCCCACCATATCTCCGTTGGCGAAATTGAGGATAATCATATCCTCCTTTCCCTCGTTGATTGCCTCCACAAGCTTGTCGGTCACCTCCACGGCACTCATTTCCGGCAGCAGGTCGTAGGTCGGAACCTTCGGTGAATTCACCAGGATGCGGTCCTCATTCTCAAACTGCGCCTCCCTTCCTCCGTTGAAGAAGAAAGTCACGTGGGCATATTTTTCGGTCTCCGCAATGCGAAGCTGCCTCTTTCCGGCCTTTGCAACCGTCTCTCCGAGCGTGTCAAGCACGTTTTCCTTAGGGAAGAGGATGTGGACTCCGGTGAATGAAGAGTCGTATGGAGTCATACAGCAGTAGTAGAGCGGAAGTTTGTGCATTCCCTGCTCCGGCATATCGGTCTGAGTGAGGACAGCGGTGATTTCCCTTGCGCGGTCGTTGCGGAAGTTGAAGAAAATCACAGCGTCACCCTCTTCAACCTTTCCGAGAGCCTCCCCGGCAGCGTCAGTAATGACAGTCGGCTTGATGAACTCGTCGGTAATCTCCGCATTGTAGGACTCTTCGATGGCAGCGGTTGCTGAAGTCGCCTTCACACCCTCGCCGTTCACGAGCATATCATAAGCCGCCTTCACTCTGTCCCATCTCTTGTCGCGGTCCATCGCATAGAACCTTCCGCAAACAGATGCCACCTTTCCGCAGCTCCCGGCCATCTCTGCCTCAAGCTCCTCCACAAAGCCTTTTCCGCTGTGAGGGTCGCAGTCACGTCCGTCCATAAAGCAATGTACGAAAACATCCTTCAACCCATACTCCTTTGCAACAGAGAGGAACTCATAGACGTGCTCCTGCGAAGAATGCACTCCGCCCTTTGACATAAGTCCCATAAAATGGAGTTTCTTTCCGCTTGCGGCAACATAATCGTAAGCCGCCTTAATCTCCGGATTCTCAAGCAGTTTGTGCTCCCTGCACGCCATATTGATTTTCACAAGGTCCTGATAAACGACCCTTCCGGCACCGAGGTTCAGATGTCCCACCTCAGAATTTCCCATCTGTCCCTCAGGAAGTCCCACAGCCTCGCCGCAGGCCTGAAGATGAGAATGTGGATATTTCGCGCGGAGCGAATCGATATATGGCGCGCCCTGAGTGTAGATTGCGTTTGTCCAGTCATGCTTGCCCTCGCCCCAACCGTCGAGGATCATAAGAAGTACTTTTTTACTCATATTGTTTGTTTTTTTGTCGTTTCGAATGAATTTCACAGCCATTTTCGGCGAAGTGACGAATCTTTGTGCACATAAATATGCCCAAATGTTTTATTTTAACTAAATTTGTGCCGCAAAGATAATAAAATATGTCAAGGAAAAGAAAGTTCGGTGCGCGGAAGGTCCGCGAAAAGAGGCAGATTCCCGTGCTTGAGGGAACAGTGCAGATGACGAGGGAAGGATATGCCTTCATAATTGTTGACGGTGAAGAAGATGACGTCTATGTGAGGGCGTCGAAAATTGGCGGCGCGCTCCACGGAGACCGGGTGAGGGTTGCAGTGACCCGCGAGAAGACGGAAAAGTCGAGAAGAGAGGGATATGTGGTCGAAATCGTCGAGAGGTCGAAGCGCCCGTTCATCGGAATACTCCATATCTTCGACGGACAGGCGTGGGTGCTCATGCAGAGCAGGAATATGCCGTACGACATCATCGTCTCCGACCTTGACAAGCATCCGGACGCTGAGACGGGAATGAAAGTTGCCGCCGTCGTTGACTTTTGGAAAAAAGGGGATACCTGCCCGACAGGACATATCGTGGATGTGCTCGGAATGCCTGGCGAGAACGAGACGGAGATGCATGCGATTCTTTCCGAGTTCGGCCTGCCGTACAGGTTCGAACCTGAGGTGGAGAATGCCGCGGACAAGATTTCCGAGAAGATTCCTGCAGGGGAGTACAAGATTCGCCGCGACTTTACAAAGACGCTGACCTTCACCATCGACCCCTCCGACGCGAAGGACTTTGATGATGCTCTGTCGTTCAAGAAACTGGACAACGGAAATTACGAGATCGGCATCCACATCGCCGACGTCTCCTACTATGTGCAGCCCGGCTCCGTCGTTGATGAGGAGGCGCGCGCAAGGGGAACTTCGGTCTACCTTGTGGACAGGACCGTGCCGATGCTTCCGGAGAAGCTCTGCAACAAACTCTGCTCTCTCCGTCCGCACGAGCGCAAGCTCACTTTCTCTGCCGTGTTTGAAATAACCCCTCTCGCGAGGGTGGTCACGAGGTGGTTCGGCCGCACGATAATCGATTCCGACTACCGTTTCGCCTACGAGGGTGCCCAGGAAATCATCGAGGCGGGAAAGGTCATCAAAGGCTACGAGACTTCTGTTGACGGCACAACGACCGTCGTTCCGGAGGAAGTGCAGGAGGCTGTGCTCATTCTCAATAAACTGGCTCTGAAGTTCCGCAAAAAGCGTTTCGCTTCAGGGGCAATCAGTTTCGAACGCCCGGAGATGAAGGTCGATGTCGATGAACTCGGTCGTCCGATTGGCGTTCACCAGAAGATTTCAAAGGAGGCAAACTGGCTCATAGAGGAGTTTATGCTGCTTGCGAACCGTTGTGTGGCGGAATTCGTTGCTACGGGTGCAAATCTCGACAAGGATGGTTATGCGGTCACCGGAAAGGCTCCGGCAAAGGGTTGGAAGGAAGAAAAGACCTTTGTCTATCGTGTACACGACGAGCCTGACATGGCAAAAATTGACAATCTGCGCGGATTTGTGGGCAATTTCGGCTACACTCTCGGCAAGGTTGCCAACGGCAAGGAGTTCTCCCGCGAACTGAATGGTCTCTTCAACTCGGCGAAGGATAAGCCGGAGTTCAATGCTATCGAGCTTCTTTCGCTCCGCACTATGGCGAAGGCCCGCTACGATGTCAACAACATCGGTCACTACGGCCTCGCGTTCACATATTACACCCATTTTACATCCCCAATCCGCCGCTACCCCGATATGATGGTGCACCGCCTTCTCGCTTCCTATCTCGCCGGAGGAAAGAGTGCCGACCGCGAGACTTACGAGGCCGCCTGCAAGTATGCCTCCCAGCGTGAGGTGGTCGCCGCAGAGGCCGAGCGCGCGAGCGTCAAGTACAAGCTCGTTGAATTCATGCAGGACAAGGTAGGCAACGAGTTCGACGGTCACATCTCCGGTCTCACAGAGTGGGGAATGTATGTGGAGATTGAGCCGACGAAGATTGAGGGAATGGTCGCTCTGCGCGACATTCGCTCGGACTTTTTCCAGTTCGACGACGAGCATTACACGCTTGTCGGTCGCCGCACACATAAGGTCTACGACCTCGGCGACGCGGTGCGCATCCGTGTGAAGAAGGCCAACCAGGAACAGTGTCTGCTCGACTACGAGCTTGTTGAGCCGGACGCACCGGAACGCGCCCCACGCGAGGAGCGGGGTGAGGGTTCACGTAACGAGGGCGGAAGGCGTGACGGACATCGTTCAGAACGCTCGGAATATACCGGCAAGCAGCGCCGCGGGGACCGCACAGACAGCAAATCCGGCAAAGCAAAGCCTTCAAAGAAACGCTCCGAGCGACCTTCAGCAGGCAAGACGACCGAGCCGTCCCGTAAGCCGAAGAATTAGCGTCTCTTTATTTTGGCTTTTTCATTTCGTTGAGTGAGAGACCTACAAACTCTATTTTCCAGTTCTTATGGCGAGCGACTATTGCTGCTGCTTTCTTCTCTAACAGCTTCCAACTATACTTTTCGGGATTGCGTTTGCATTCTCCTATCACAATGGCGTGTTCTGCGGAATCCACGGCTATAAGGTCGATTTCGTTGTTTTCGCCGGGCTCGCCTCCTTTCCCCTTTTCCCAATAGTTCGTGACGATGTCAAATCTTCCTGTTTCTGCATAGGCCTGTCTGAACCACCGTTCCAGAATGAGTCCGGAGTAGTCGTTGTAGTCGGAGTGGATCTTTCTTTTCACATAGTCCATATTGCCGATTTCCACTGCACTTCTGAACTTGTAGATGAAACGGAACCAGAATGAGAGGAAATTATCTGAAAGAATGTATCTTACGTTTCTTGTCTTTTCTCCCGAGAGATATGGTCGGACTTTGGAGACGATGCTGTAGTCTGTCTCAAGTTTGTCGAGATACCCTCCTGTCTCGAATCCGACATATCCGGTGATATCTCCACGTGACGTGTATCCTCCGGCCAGCGCTGACAGGACGGAAAAATAGTTCCCGTAATCCTTTCCGAATTCATCGGACAGCATTTCCCGCCCCTCCTCAATGAAGTAGGAGCCGGTAGCGACGACCGCGTCAAGAATTTCGTCGCGCGTGAAGGCGTTCTGCGATATGAGCAGCTCCACATATTTTGCGACACCTCCGGTAACCATATACAATGCAAGCAGATCGTCGGCTTCATAATCGGGATAATGGTCCTGTAGTATCGTCTTCAGCGTTTCCGTCGTGAATGGTTTGATTCTGAACCTTGCGGTCGCACGTCCGAAGAGCGGCTCGTCTTTGTCGTCGAATATCTTTTTCATCTTCGAATATACTGAACCGCATATCACCAGATTGATTCGACTGTCTTCCTTATAGCTGTCCCAGACGTCCTGGATGTCAGAAAATATGCCTGAATTGGCTTCTTTGAAATTCTGGAATTCGTCGAATACGAGCGTGAAGTTGCGTCTTTTCGAGATTGACATTATGGCGCTGAAAAGCCTTTTGAACGAGGTGAAGTTGCCGAGGTCTTCACCGAGCACATCTTTGACTATCTCGACCAGTTCTTCGCAGAGGAGAGCCTCACTTTTCTTGCCGACAAAAAAGTAAACCAAGGGTAATGAGGTGAATGCACGTTTAATAAGCGTCGTCTTTCCGATACGCCTTCGACCTGTCACAACAATCATCTGTGCGGATTGCGCAGACAATTTCTCAAATTTTCTCATTGCGGCCATCTCGGCCTCTCTGTTGTAGAACTTCATTGCACACAGAATTAATGTAACCACTGTTACTGTAACGGTGGTTACAAAATTAGACATAAATTTTCTTTCCGCAAAGCTTTGGGCCGGTTATTAATGTAAAACTGCACGGCTCTTTCATTTCAACTTTTTATTCCAAAAATGAAAAAATGAGATTTTGACAGAAAGATAAATCGTTCATACACAATATAAAACATTACCCGACTCGATAGCCGAACCGGGTAAGGGAATCTGTATTCTCCGATTTGTCTTAAATGAAAAAGCCGTGCACCTGCATCATATCAGTGTATGTCGGAGATTGTGAGTGTTGCGTCTCCAAGTGAATATGGACCCCATACTGAATAGATATAGAATTTAATCGTCTTGTTCAATGTGTCAATCTCTCCCTCTCCATCCTCAATCTTACCATCATAGGTGCCATAGGAACCGAAAGTGAAATTCTTGCATATCACCTGATCCGGGACAATCAGCGTGTAGTCAAGCGTGTTAATCCAGACTTTGATTTTGTCACCACCATAAAAGATGTCCCCGTCGAGCTGCAGTCCGATGAGCTTGTCCTCAGTGACTCCTGCCGGTATCCAAGCGGCATCCGGTTTCTCACTGATTTCCGTGATTGTCACAGGTGAATTGTATTCGTCATCGAGAGTTCCGGTACCGATGAAATCTGCCTTGTCGAATGGCGCGAATGCCGTGTATGCGATGCGGTAGGAATATGATGAACCGTCTTCCATCTTCCATCCGGAGAATGTCTTGTTGTTGAATCCGATGAGGGATGTCCATCCGCGGACAGTTGTTCCGCTCTTGAGCGTGTAGCTCGGAGTAAACTCAATTCTGTCCCCGACAGAAAGGTCTCCGCTAAGCCCGAGCTTTGCGCAGACATCGGAAATCTTCACCTTGAGCGTGCAAGGGAATTCAGTGACGACTTCGTCAAGATCTGCGGCGGTCTTTTCTCCATTATGTGTATATACTGCCGTGAGGAATGCCTTGTCGAGCATTGACCAGTCTCCCTGCTGCGATGGGATGTCAAGAATCACGTCGAACACGTCGCTCTTGTCCTGCTGCATCGCGGCAGCGGCTCCGAGCGGTTTGTGGATGTTGATCACCACTCCTTTCTCCACCCCGTCGAGGTCGTATGGCAGTTTCTGGCTGCAACCTGTCAGCGCTGCAACGAAAAACAATGCTGAAACTATCTTGTAATTTTTCATAATCTCAATTTTTGAATTTATTTAACATCCCAGAACACAGTCTTTTCGCTGACTGCCCTTCCGTTGTTCGTGAGGTTCGGATTTGTGGTTGTCTCGTTGTTCGGGTACCACATGATTCGAGGGTAGTCAAGAATCTTCACGAGATTGTATGATGTCAGTCCCTCCTCTGCGGCGACAGTCTGTTTATAAGGAGTCCATGCCATGTTGTTCTCATCTCCCTTGAACAGGACAGGATATCCGGTACGACGGATGTCGTTGTAGGCCTCGACAGGATTGAAGAAGTTCGCGATCCATTTTTCGGTCATTACAATCTCGAGTTTCTTGGCGTTGTCTGTGGCCGCATTGAATTTTTCTACAACTTTTGTCGCGAATTCGTCAGCAGTGCTCGCGGCGATGAGCGGCGCTGCCGCATCTGCTTTAGAGGTGACCGCGTTGACATGGTAGATTGATGACAGGATTCCTTCTTTCAGCAGTGTAGCTGCGTCTCCGGAAGTCTCGCCCGCGAGCACAAGCTCGGCTTTCATGAACGGTACGGAATAGGCCTGGAGAATCTTGTCAGGAGCCACCCCGCTTCCGGAAGACGCTCCGATTTTTCCACCCTTGCCGTCATCATACTTTCCTCCGACAGGGTAGATTCCGAGTGTCGTCATCTTGCTTTCCTGTGTCAGGGATGAGAGACCTGAGTTGCTGCCGAGGATGATTGAGATGAAAGCTCCGTCCCTATAGTCGGTCCTGTTTTCCGCATCGCCGTCCGCGGTGCATTGATTATACCAATAGTAATTGGTTCTCGGATCCCTTATGCCACGGAGCGGGTTCGCCTTGAAATTGTAGGCTTTTCCTGCCATTGTCTCATAGAGCCAAGGGCTGATGAAAACACTTTTCTGACCGCCCTCGTATTCATCGACAAATCCCGTCTTTCTCTCGTCCATCGGAGCCTTTGTCGTGGAGTGCGGGAACTGGAGATCCTCACCGTCGCCGATAAAATTATTCTCTGCGAGCAATGCGGTGAGTTCAGACTTCCAACCCGTCACCTTGTCCTGTGCAAGCCTTGACTGAACGAGAAGCTTGAGCTTCAGCGTGTTGGCGGCCTTGATCCATTTATCCACATCGCCGCCGTAGAACAGGTCGTTTGATGCCGGCACGTTAGGATTGGCAGCCTCCTTATTCTTGAAATCCTCTAAGGCTTTGTTGAGACCGGCAAGGAGGTCGTTATAGATTGATTCGCTGGAGTCGGTTTTCGGGGTCTCGATTCCGACCGTGTTTGCCTCGCTGTAAGGAATGTCTCCCCAAAGGTCGGTCATTGCCATATAGACATGAGCCCGCAGAACACGGCCTATGCCGGCGTAAACTGCATCCCCGTTGGCATCTCCATTGCTTATCAGGGCATCGCAGTTCTTGATCGCATACCTATATGCCTGAGACCATGTGTTAGTGAGCGTCGAATAGGTGGAAATGAGTGAATAATTGTCTATTTCCCTGCTGTGGGTGTGATGAACATAGGCCGAGAAATTGGCGTTCAGAAAATGTCCTTCCGCGAATGTCGCGCTGACTTCGTATTCCGTCGCCGTCAACAGCTGTGAAATGTCGAGCGTAGTGACAGCATACGGGTCGTTGTTGATGTCCAGACTGCATCCTCCCAAAGTCGGGATGAGCAGTGCCGCAATTATATTATATATCTTTTTCATACTTCAATAATCCTTTTTTAGAAAGTTAGCTTCAGATTGAATGCAATTCTCCTTGTCGAAGGCGCTGACGTGTAGTCGATTCCCTGAACATTTGTCTCTCCGTATGAGTTGGACGTAGGGTCGTAGTTGGAATATTTAGGTACATTCGGAGCCCAGAACCAGAGGTTCCTTCCTACAACAGAAATCTCCGCACCGGAAATCTTTGCTTTCTTCAGCCACTTTGACGGGAACTTGTAGGCAAGCGACACTTCTCTGAGCCTGAGAACGGTGGCGTCATAGGTGGCAACCTCGTCGCAGGAGTTGATGGCGAATGTCGAATATGTTCCGTCTGAGAAATAAAGGTCTGACTCCGAGAGGGTCGTAGTGTTCCTGATCTTGTTTCCGTCAGCATCGAGTATCGGTGTGAGAGTCTTTGCGTCTCCATATACACCTGGAAGTATCCTTGAACCGAGACGGTCTTCTGTATCCTTCGTTACGCCTCGTCCGAGGAGGTCTGTAAGATAGGAGCTGTATACGCATCCTCCTTTCTGGAAATCCATCATCGCACTGATCGTGAACCCGTAGAATGAGAATGAATGAGTCATCGCAATCTTGTAGTCAGGGTTAGGGTCACCGATAATTCCGACCTCGGTATCGTTTATGTACATTCCTGTAGCAGGATCGACAAGAGGGTTGCCTTCTTCATCGCGCGCGAGCTTCGTGCCTTCGAGCACACCATAAGGCTGTCCGACGATAAGTGCCGGTCTCGGGGTTGTGAAGTCACCGCCGACATACATCTTGTCCAGACCGTCCGCGAGTGAAAGCACCTTTGACTTGTTTTGCGTGAATGTCGTATAGATGCTCCAGCTGAAATCCTTTGTCACGACAGGATAGAGGTCGAGTCCGAGCTCCCAGCCTCGGTTACGGATTGAACCGAAGTTCGTAACATAGCTGCTGTAGCCGGTTGAAGGTGCGGATGTCTTGGCTCCAATTTGGTTGTCAGACACCCTGTTGTACCAGGTTCCGTCAAATCCGATTCTTCCGTCAAAGAACTTGAGTTCCGCTCCGACCTCCACTTCGCTTGTGAATTCCGGCTTGAGGTTCGGGTCGAATGAGATTGTCGGAAGTTCCATAAGACCCTCTCCCATATACGGGCTTCCGACCGTGTATGTTCCGTTTACATAATATGGAGAGGCGTCGTTTCCGACTTTTGCCCAGCTGGCTCTCACTTTTCCGAAATTGAAGATATCATTCTTGATGTTGAAAGCTTCGCTGAAGATGAATGAACCGGAAACTGCAGGATAGAAGAAGCTTCTGTTGCTGACAGGGAGTGTTGAAGAAACGTCATTTCTTGCGGAAAGGTTGAGGAACGCCCACTCTTTCCAATCGAGCACGACATCCGCGAACACGCCCCATTTGCGTGACTTTGAATATGTCTCGGAAGCGGTCTGCTGTTTTGTGTTGTCAATGGCGAAGATGCCTTTGTTGACAATTTCCGTACCGGTGGAAGCTGCACTCTTGACAAGCTCCTGGTTGTAGTTGTGTCCCAGAGTGACTTTGAGTCCGAAGCCTCCGAACCGATGTCCGCCGGAGAGCAGGAGGGTCGATTCTATCTGGCTGTCCTCGTAATTGCTCTTGCCGATGTATCCTTTTCCGGCATATCCGCGTGACCCTTTGTTGATAATGGTCTTTCTATTCTGGTCATAACCGTTATATCCTAAAGTGTAGTCGACGGACAGCCATTTCGTGATGTCGTATCCGATGTTGAAGTTGGCAACGGTTCTTTTCTGCTGTGTGTTTATCTTGTCGTTCTCCCAAGCCCAATAAGGATTGTTTGCCTGAGCTGAAAGTTGGAACAGCAGATTGCTTCCATCCTTCTTCTGATAAGGGAAATTCTGAATGTCCCAGCTCCTCGGCATAATGAATGCCCTTGCAAGAGACGACAGACCTCCGAGACTTGCAGAAGACTGGTTGCTGCCGTACATCGGACTCTGCTGGTCAGTGTAGGAGAATGAGACATTCCCGCCGAATCGGACACCGTTCTTAAGTTTCTGAGAACCGCCGACGCTGAACGAGTACCTGTCAAAGTCGGAACCTGGAATATAGCTGTCTTGAGAAAGCCATGATCCGGTGACATTGAAGAATCCGTTTTCCCCGGTGCTTCTCACGTTCAGTGACATATCCCAAATTCCTCCTGTCCTGAAAAGATCCTTTACGTTGTTCTTGTAAGCTTTGTAGGGAATCTTGCCGCCGAGGTCAGGGTAGAGCTGAAGTGCCAGGTCTGGATATTCGGCGGCGATGGCCGCGTACATATCCATTGTTGCGCCTTCCGTAAATGCTGCTCCCCATGAGCCGTTGCTGCCGGAGAACATGAAGTTGTTGCCCTGTCCGTAGGTGTTCTGGTATTCAGGAAGCGACGCTATGGTCTCGATTGAATAGGAACCGTTGAAATTAATCTCGAAGTCTTTCTGCCCTCCGGTGTTCTTCGCTCCGGATTTGGTGGTTATGAGCACGACTCCATTGGCGGCTCTTGAGCCATAGAGCACAGAGGCAGCCGCACCTTTGAGGACGCTCATAGATTCAATGTCATTAGGGTCGAGAGTTGATATTCCTGAACCGTATGCTCCGCCAAGTCCGCTGGCGCGGTTGGATGATGATGTCCCGTCGTTGCTGTACGGAACGCCGTCGACCACATAGAGAGGCTGGTTGTTGCCGAGGAACGAGGAGTTTCCACGTATAGTGATTCTCGTCGCACTGCCGGCATCTCCGGACGGAGCGCTGACCTGCACACCGGCAACCTTTCCGTCAAGTGCGCGGAGAAGGTCCGGCTCTGCCCTGCGTACGGTCTCGTCTGAATTTACTTTTGTCACAGAATATCCGAGAGATCTTTCTGAACGCTGGATTCCGACTGCTGTGACGACAACCTCGTCAAGGAAATGGGAGTCAGCGACGAGGGTGGCGTTAATTAGGCTTCTTCCGCTTACAGGAACTTCAAGAGTCTTGTAGCCAACAGAAGAAAAAACAATGGTGGCATTCTGTGCGGCTGTTATGGAATAATGTCCGTCAGTATCGGAGCTTACCCCATTAGTTGTGCCTTTAATGTGCACAGAAGCGAAAGGTACGGCCTCTCCGGAGGCTTCCGTCACTGTTCCGCTCACCTGAATGTTCTGGGCAAGAGCCGTTCCCGTGACCAGAATCATCAGAGCCGTGAAAAAAAGTCTGATTTTTTTCATAAGCAAAAATTTAATTAAACATATAATACCTTTGATGCGATTTTCACATTCACTACAATTTCGCGCACTTTCTGCCCTAATGTTCGAGTCCGTGCACTAAAAAACGGGCGTTTTAATGTGCGTGCAAAATCGTCGTATAACAAACGTATCTTCAATACATTACAAGTTAAAACAACCATGTCAGTCATTGCATATATTAGGGTCAGTACGCAAGTGCAACCTTTAGAGAGTCAGGAATATGAAATCAGAAAATGGTGTGAGGAGCGGTCGCTATCCATCGACAGGTGGGTGACAGAGTCCGTGTCGGGGACCATTTCGTGGGAAAAGCGTATGCTCGGAAAAACCATACGTCGGATGAAACCGGGCGACCTTCTCGTCTGTTCGGAAATCTCCCGTCTTGGAAGGAATATGCTCATGATTATGTCAATCCTCAACGTCTGCTCGCAGAGACAGTTACGCATACACACCATCAAGGACAATTTCGACCTTTCCGACAATATAAACTCCAGAATTATAGCATTCGCGTTCGCCCTTGCTGCCGAGATTGAAAGAAACCTCATCTCACAACGGACCCGCGAGGCCCTTGCAGCGAAAAAGACCGCTGGCGTGAACCTCGGCCGCCCGAAAGGGTGCTCGGAGAAAGTTCAGAGAATATGCAGCGAATCCGGTGATATTGAGGCTCTGCTTGCCTCCGGTGCAACACTATCCTCAGTCGCGAAACTCTACAAAGTCCACCGCAACACTCTCGCCCGCTGCCGTCGGATGCACTATTTTGAAGAGAAATGAACGTTTTTCAAAAATTTTTAATTCTCGTCCTTGAGGCCAAAATGCTATCAGATCGTAACATTCTGATAGCATTTTGTAACAAATATAAATTGATTTTATTTTAGATGTGCTCATTCGCTTTGTTAAAAGCCTGTCATACAGCTTAAAAAGATTTGGATTTATGAAAATTAATCGCAAACTTTGCAATTCGCACGCACATTAAATCGCCCGTTTTTTAGTGCACGGACTCGATGCTTTCGGACGAGGTGCGGAGCAGTAGTGAATGTGAAAAATCGCATCAAAGGTATTATATGTTTAATTAAATTTTTGCTTATGAAAAAAATCCTTCTTTTTTTCGTGGCCATCATGATGTCCGCCGGACTTGCCCTCGCGCAGAACAGGGAGATTTCCGGTAAGATTACCGACGCCTCTTCAGGCACAGGCATCCCTTTCGCATCAGTTCAGGTCAAAGGCACAATGATTGGCACATCGGCCGATGCTGAGGGAAATTACAGCATCCGCGTGAAGTCAGATGATGATGTGCTCGTTTTCGTTTCTGTCGGCTACAAGCAGGTAGAGGCTGCAACCGCCGGTTTGAAGGTTGTCAATGTTGAACTTCCGGTTGACGCCACCGCACTCGATGAGACAATTGTCATCGCGTTCGGTACTGCGACAAAAGAGTCCTTCACGGGTTCCGCAACAGTCGTGAAATCATCGGACATCGCCAAGGTGCAGTCCTCTAACGCGACAAGAGCGCTCGAAGGAGTCGTTGCAGGTGTGCAGATGACCACTTCTTCAGGAGCTCTCGGCTCGTCACCATCCATACGTATCCGTGGAACAAGTTCCATCACCGCAGGTAAATCTCCTCTTTATGTGGTGGATGGAGTTCCATATCCTGGCGACATCAATAACATCAACCCTGCGGACATCGAGTCAATGACCGTCCTCAAGGATGCTGCGTCAAACGCCCTCTACGGAGCACGTGGAGCCAATGGTGTCATTATGATTACCACCAAAAAGGCAAAGCGCGGCGAGGCGGTAGTCAATATTGACGCAAAATGGGGTGTCAACACAAAGGCTCTCAAGACCTACGACTACATCACCGACCCTGGGCAGTACTACGAGACGCACTATGCGGCTCTCAAGAGCTACTATATGTCTAAAGGTTTCTCGGAGAGTGACGCCCATTTGAGAGCTGCCACAAATGTTGCCGGCAGTTCAAAAAATGGTGGTCTTGCCTACAATGTATATACTGTTCCAGAGGGACAGCTCCTTATCGGAAGCAACGGCAAATTGAATCCTGCGGCGACACTCGGACGCAAGATTACTTACAAAGACAAGGAATATCTTGTCCAGCCTGACAACTGGCTTGACAATGTCTACACACCTTCTCTTCGTCAGGAGTACAATGCCAGCGTTTCCGGCAGCACTGAAAGGGCATCTTTCTATGCGTCTCTCGGTGTTCTTGACAATAAGGGTATTGTAGAAGGCCAGAGTATGAAGCGTTACACTGCAAAACTTCGTGCCGACTATCAGGCAAAATCTTGGCTGAAAGTCGGAGGTAACGCAAGTTATGCAAAATATAATTGGAAGAATGCCAGCCCGGATGAGTCTGCAGGTTCCACCGGTTCCGTTTTCGCAATGGCAATCGGAATGGCACCTATCTATCCTCTTTTCATCAGGGACGGAAATGGCAATATTCTTTATGATGCACAAGGCTACAAGAGATATGACTTCGGTAACGGCCAGAACGCAGGTTTGACACGTCCGAATGCAACAAATTCAAACGCGCTCTGTACCAATCTTTTGGATCTTGACGTAAGTGAAGGAAACGCTGTTAACGGCACCGGATACGCAGAATTCAAATTCCTCCGCGACTTCACCTTCACTCTCAATGGTGGTCTCGGTCTTGATGAGACGAGGGCGAGGAGTATGTCCAACCCATATTATGGTCAGTTCGTGACCAATGGCGGTAACATCTCGGTTGGACACGGAAGGTCATTGTATTTCAACTTCCAGCAGCTCCTCAATTGGAACCGCACATTCGCCGGAGTTCACACGGTCGATGTGCTCCTCGGACACGAGTACTACCGCCAGCACTCATATTCTCTCTCTGCATCGAAGACCAAACTCTTCTCAACCACTAACCTTGAACTCAATGGTGCGGCTGTCGATGCAAAGAGCGCAGCATCCTCACACTCTTGGTACAACAACGAAGGATTCTTCGGAAGAGTGCAGTATGACTTTGCGAACAGAGTTTATGCAAGTGCTTCCTATCGTCGTGACGCATCTTCGAAATTCCATCCGGACCACCGCTGGGGTAACTTCTGGTCACTCGGAGCAGGCTGGCTCATCAATCACGAGTCTTGGTTCAATGCCTCTTGGGTGGATATGCTCAAAGTGAAGGCTTCCATCGGTTCGCAAGGTAATGACAATATCAGTAACTACCTCTACACCGACACCTACGAAGTCACCAATTCAGATGGTGAGGTCGGTGTAACTTTCGTAAGCAAGGGTAATGAGAACATAACTTGGGAGACAAACACCAACATCAATGCGGGTGTGGACTTCGAGTTCTTCAAGCGCAGACTCAACGGTAGCGTAGAGTTCTTCTACAGGAAGACTTCCGATATGCTCTTCTTCTTTACCGTTCCGACTTCCCTCGGATATGACGGCTACTACGCTAATATCGGTGATATGAGAAACCGCGGTATCGAGTTCTCACTCGACGGTGACATCATCCGCAGCAAGAATGTAGTTTGGTCGGCTAACCTCAATGCCACCCACTACACCAACAAGATTCTCCGTCTTCCGGATGAAAGAAAAACTGTCACGATGGAAGGATATCAGGGTTATGCAAGCGGCACCTATTTCTATGGCGAGGGACTTCCTCTCTACACCCGTAAGATGCCGAAATATGCGGGAATTGACCACGAGACCGGTGAACCGATGTGGTATATGGATGAAAAAAAGGATGGAGTCGTAACTCAAACTACGACAAAGGATTACTCAAAAGCAACCGACTATCTCGCAGGTGATCCTACTCCAAAACTTTATGGAGGTTTCGGAACATCTCTTTCATTCTACGGAGTGGACCTTTCTGTCCAGTTTACCTATCAGATTGGCGGCAAGTACTATGACTCGGGATATGCTGCTTCGCTTAATGCTCCAGGCACAAAAATCGGAGAAAACATCCATAAGGACGTTCTCAATGCTTGGACTCCGGAGAATAAGAACTCAGACATCCCTCGTTTCCAATACCTCGACAAGGACTTCAACTCGACTTCTGACAGGTTCCTCACCGATGCAAGCTATCTGAACTTCCAGAATGCCCAGATTGGCTACACTTTCCCGGAGGCACTCACCAGGAAGATCAAGATTAGCAAACTGCGCCTTTATGTGGCGGCTGACAACATCTTCTATGTTTCGGCAAGACAGGGATTTGACCCTCGTTACAGTTTCAATGGTGAGACAAGTTACACGACGAATTCAACGATTCGCACGGTTTCCGGAGGTATCAACATCACATTTTAATTAGGAGGCGACAATATGAAAAAGATATTTTTGAGAACAATCGGAATCATTGCGCTTTGCTCCGTAACTGCCGGCTGTATCAAAGAGACCCTGCCGGAGGGAGCGACTCAGACGAAGAAGCAGGTCGCAGAGTCGACATTCGCGCTTGAGGGAATCCTTCGTGGTCTCCCGGCTGCGATGATGACTTCGGGGTGGTCTGGATATTTTACCACTTATAAATGGCATACTGACTTTGGAATGCCGGCAGTTCATCTCTACACGGAGTATATGCTCAACGACCTTGCAACAATGGGTGATGAACCGCTCTATAACAGGTTCTATCAGTCTGCGATGAATAGCGGACAGGATGCGAGATATGCTGTGACTGCTTATTATTGGGACTTGTACTACAAATGGATTAAGATTGCAAACGACCTCATTGTTGTGGTTGACCCTTCTTCTGCAAACAGCGCCCAGAAGGCATACCTCGGTCAGGCTCTCGCCTACAGAGCCGCTTTCTACCTCGACCTTGCGAGACTCTATTCTCCTAAAGAGGTGACTGACTCTTATGCTTTGGGTAAAGGTTATAAAATTCCGGATGCAATCAAGGACCTCACAGTTCCAATCATCACAGATAAGACCGACGAGGCGGCTGCACGCAACAACCCGCGTGCTACGAGAAAGGAAATGTATGAGTTCATCCTCAAGGACCTCAGCGATGCCGAGGAGTACCTCAAAGGCCAGACATTTTCCTACACTGTTCCTTCACTCACGCTCGTCTATGGTTTGAAGGCAAGAGCATACATCGAGATGGGCTACTGGAGCGAAACTCCTAAGGAGGATTTCCAACAGGCCATCAAATATGCCAGTCTTGCAATCACAGAAGGCGGACGTACTCCTTTGACAAAGGACCAGTGGCAGGACCCTACCAATGGTTTCAACAACGGCGCTTCAAACAGCGCTTGGATTTGGGGGCAGACACTCGCATCTGAGAATCAAGGCAATATCGTGACTTTTACAGCCCATCTTTCAAACGAGGCTGCGTGGGGATATGCTGCGCCTGCTCAGATTGGTGCAGATCGCAAATTCTACGAAAGCATCAATGACAGCGACTGGAGAAAAGCCAGCTGGCTCTCGCCTGAATTCATTGCAGACCCGGAAGCGGAGAAGTTTGCAGATGTCTATAAATTCTCCGGCGGTACAAGCGGGAGAAAAGGTTTCATTTATGGTACTTCTGAGAATCCGCCGGCAAAGGCTTATGAAAGCATCAAGTTCCGTCCGGCTCAAGGAAACGTGAGCGACTATAACGTCGGCAACTGTGCGGACCATTGTCTTATGAGAATTGAAGAGATGTATTTTATTCTCGCTGAGGCCACAGCCCAGGTTGAAGGACTTTCGCAGGGCAAGCAAAAGCTTGAGGAATTCGTTCAGAAATACCGTGATCCTGAATTCAAATGCGGAGCAAACAGTCTGGAAAACTTCCTTGTTGACGTTCTTCTCTATCAGAAACGAATCGAGTTCTGGGGCGAAGGCATCCTCATCTATGACTATAAACGTCTTAACGGAGGCATCGAGCGCGGTTATTCAGGAACAAATCAGGCTCCTGCATATCGTTTCAATTGCACGGGACGTTCACCTCAGTGGAACATTGTCATCACTCGTGGCGAATATCAGAGCAATACCGGTGTGACAGAGGAACTCAACAATCCTGATCCTACCGACAAGATTGAACAATGGTTGGAATAATTGAAAATTGAGAAATTATGAAGAAGTTTACAAAAATATTTGTTGCCGTGGCGGCACTTTCCCTTCTGTTTTCTTCTTGCGTAAGGGAGAAGATAGAGGTGGGAGAGCCTGAGAACGACAGCTATGGTGTTTATTTCGAAACACTCTCTGCTGCTCAGTCTTCTTTCGAACTTGACCCTGCGGATGAGGCTGTCCTGACTTTCAAAGCTTTCAGGCAGAAAAAGGACGGGGACATCACCGTTCCTCTCAAACTCACAGCTACCATCGAAACCGAGGAGGGAATCGAGGAAGTCAAGACCATCTTCGCTGTTGGTGAACTCTTTTTCGAGGACGGCCAGGAGGAAAGCGAATTTAAGGTAGAATTCCCTAATGCACTGATGGGTACAACCTACAGCGTTGCCGTTGAGTGCACAGACAGGGAATATGTCCACATCTATTCAGACAAACCGACTTCAGTTGCTTTCGAAGTAACAAGAGTGAAATGGAATCTTGTCAAGGGAGAAAAAGGCGAGGAGTATGGTTCGTGGACCGATGATATCATTTCATCTGCTTTCGGAATCCCGGGCAAATATGCTGTCAATGACAAGATTCAAATCTACGAAAGGGAGGACAAACCGGGCTACTATCGTATTCCTGATGTCTACAACCCTTATATGCTTGCGAAACTTTTTGGAGGACAGTATCCGGAAAAAGAGTTTGAGGAGAATTGTACTCCGGGGACTTTCACCTACATCGATGCCACTGACCCGGACAAGGTTTATCTTCCATATCAGACAACAGGTGCAACACTCGGTGACGATGGTTATGTTGAAATTGCAACCTTCTGTCCTGAGGCCGGTTTCCCTAAGGGAAATGTTTATGGCAGTATGAAAAACGGAGTCATCAAATTCCCTAAGGATGACGGAATACTCATCACTTTTACTGCCGATACTAAATGGTATTCCGGCAATAGATCGGGCAAGAACGTTATCGTTCTTCCTGGTTGCAAAGACAGTGACTATACTCTCAAGGCAAAGGCCGGTCTGACAACTGCCGGCAAGCTGCCTCTTGCAATTGAAATCGGGGCAGACGTGGCTTCTGCAAAGTACAAGGTTTTCGAAGGTGTTCTTGCCGCTGCCGATGTGCCTTTCAAGGCTACTGAAATTGCACGTGACACCAAAGTGGATTCTGTGACTGTCACTTCAACTGTTCAGCTTGAACTTGAGAAGACAGGCATCTACACCTGCGTTGTCGTTGCAAGAAACGCCTCTTGGGAGGAAGTCGGACACACTGCTGTTCAGTTCAGCTACCTTAAAGATGGCGACACAAAGCCTGTTGTTGCCAACTGCGGAATCGGTCCTGCAACAAGATATGTGGGACAGGGCTACAAGACAGACAACACAGTGGAAGTCTGGGCTTATGGAGAAAAACTCGAAAAAGCATGGCTGTCTGTTGTGCAAACGGCTAAATATGCTGCCGACCCTGAGGCTGCAGTTGCCCAAGTCAAGGCTTCGGCACAGGTTGAGGCGAAGGTCCTCGAAGCAATCAATGACGGTGGCTATGCGGCACCTGTCACAGGTCTTCTTCCCGGGACTAACTACACTCTTGTTTTTGTTGCCACCAACGGCTATGAAATAAAGACATTTGTCACTGATTCTCAGCTCACTACAGGTGACCCACTTCCGATTTATGACGAATTCACTGTTGACAGCATCAAGGAAGAACTCCTTCCTGAGAAGTCCGAAGGATATTTCGGCAAATACAACTTCTATGCTGTCGACAAGAAAAAGAAAGTCGGATTGAGGGAGTACATCTCCAAGGTTACGATTGCAGACAGTGAGGTTCCGGACAGTGAGCCGGATGAGGACGGACTGATTGATGAGTATATGGACTTTTCCGGAATGTTCTCGCGCGATCTGACCAAAGACGAGAAGTTCGATGATACAATGGTTTGGGATTTCTATGGTGGACTGATATTTTCAGTTTCGCAGAAGTTGGGACAATATTCAGACTACTGGCTTTTCCCATACACCTCAGAAAAAGCAAGGGGGCCATTACCATTGGAATATGATGGTCTTCTTGTTGGCGGCTTTGTCGACGATGGTTACATTGCAATAATGGGAAATCCGGGCTATGCGGAGCAAGGATTGGACTTTAACGGCATAGCGATGGTTGCCTACGGTGATAAAGAGTATTCATCGCCAGTCAGCGCGCTTCTCTGGTACACCGACCTTCTTCTTGTTGAAGAAAGCAAGGATGACAATGGTCTTGCACCATCCCCTGCTGTAACGGCAAATCTTGACAGGCTTCACGCGGTTTCTGATTTGTCCAGGACAATGAAGTTTAACTATGTGGAAACTCCAAAGGGTCGTATCAGGTCTATGATTGACGCTTCAAAACGTCAGATTAAGCTCTACGCTCCTGAAGAGGGAGTTATCTTCAGCAAGCCTGCCACTACAGCATCCTACACCGCAACAGTGGTTCCGGGAGTGCAGGGAGATTTCTCCAACAACTTCAGCAAGGGAAAGAGTCTCAAAGCAGAGATTGATGCGCTTCCTGCTGTTGTGAGGTAGCAAAATAGATTGAATATCAATAACTTAAAAATGAGGGCGGCTGACGGGTCGAAAGACTTCCGGTCACCCTCATTTTTTGAAGGTTTCTAAGATTTTTGTATAACTTTGCCTTCTATGAATTTTAAATATTTAACTCTTGTTTTTCTTTGCTCTCTGGCGGCACTTTCCTGTCAGAGGGAAATTCTATCTCCGGACGCTCCGGCAGTCAACAGTAAAATCACCGGTGGCGGCTCCGACGATATTGACGGAACTTCGCTGCTGTTTTATTCCGGGGCTGATACTTCCGCCGGTCTTGACAGCATCGCAGTGAGTCTCGGGGCGAAGGCAGTGCGCAGTCTTTTTGATATGAATAGTGGTGACATTGCCCTTAAGCGTAGCCACGGTCTGCACCGATGGTATGAGATATTCTTCGAAGAAGGAACTCCCTTGCAGGAGAAAGCGGAAAAACTCGCGTCGTTCTCAGATGTCCGTTCGGTGCAGTTTAACACCCGGCTCTACAAATGCAATGTCGGACCGGCAAGGCCTTACGTCCCTTCTGTGCAGACTAAAAGCATCGCCCCGACCAAGTTCAACGACCCCTATTCAGCGGACCAGTGGTCCTACAAAAACAGCGGAGACAAATCCTGGGCTCCCACGGCAAGGGAAGGCGCGGACATCAATGTCTCTCAGGCCTGGACTCTCTGTGCGGGCGACCCGAGGGTGGTCGTGGCTGTGATTGACGAGGCCGTTCAGACAGACCATCCCGACCTTAGGGCCAACATCTGGACCCGGGAGAGTGACGGTGTGCACGGATGGAATTTCACAAATAACAGCTCCCGACTCGACTGGAGCAGTGACAATAACTCCGGACACGGGACTCACGTGGCGGGAACAGTCGCAGCTGTGAACAACAACGGAACCGGGGTCAGCGGCATCGCCGGAGGTAGCGGGAAGAATGACGGAGTGAAGATTATGTCTTGCCAGATTTTCGAAGGTGGCGATGGCGCTTCGCTCTCAGCAATCGCAAAGGCCTTTGAATGGGCTGCCGACAACGGAGCCTGCATCGCTCAGTGTTCATTTGGAAGTGTATCCGGGGATTACAAGAATGACGGGGCTTACACCAGTCTGGCGAAGGTCGAGGTGGACGCTATCAACTATTTCATATCCAAATCGAACTGCGCCGCGATGGATGGCGGACTTGTGATTGTCGCAGCAGGAAACGACGGCAAACCTTTGAGTTCCTATCCTGCCGCTCTCCCGCAGTGTATCAGTGTGTGCGCGGTTGCCTCTGACGGACTCCCTGCCTACTACACCAACTACAGCTTCGGCTGCAACATTTCAGCTCCTGGAGGGGAGTATTACACAGGAGGAAAAGTCGACAATGACAAAGGCGCAATCCTTTCCACGATGCCGACAGTGAGAATCAAACAAATTGATAAGGACGGCACAGTCTCGTACACCGCAACTGACTACGGCTATATGCAGGGCACATCTATGGCTTGTCCACACCTTAGCGGGGTGGCGGCGCTCGGACTCTCCTACGCTCTCAAAAAGGGTTACCATTTCTCGTCGGATGAAATAAGGTCGCTGCTCCTTTCCTCTGTCAGTGCCATAAACGACCGTCTCTCAGGCAGCAAACAGACTCTTGTAGGCAATAATATCGGCAATCTTGCTCTCGGTCCCTACAAGAAGCAGATGGGAACAGGCGTCACGGATGTCTGGAGTCTTTTTATGAATATGGACGGCACCCCTTCGGTATTTGCGTTGGTTGGGCAGTCCAAGCGCGTGGATGTTTCAGGCTATTTCGGCAAAGACGCGTCAAATCTTCTCTATCAGAGTGTCGAGGTGCTTGACAACGGAACGGAGGTGCTCGGACTTGAGGAGGAACCGAAGATGCGTTACGGCGAGTTGCGCATACACCCCACGAAACCGGGTTGTGCGAGGCTGAAAATCACTGCTGTTGCGGGGTCTTCACTTCCTACACCTGATGCACCGGGAGGAATGTTGATTGAAAGGACGATTTCGGTGATTGCCAGACCGGAACTTTCCCAGAATGGAGCTTGGTTTTAATGTGACTTGAAAATAAACGGGATATGAAGAAAATCATCATAGTTTTATCCATTGTGCTGTCGGGAGTTTTTTCCGGCTGCACGAAAATGAAAGTCGAGACGGCAAATGTGCAGGGGGAGTGGAAACTGGAAAGTTTTTATGGTGTTGAAGCTGCGGGCTCTGTGGCGCAAGAGGTTTATGTGGATTTCAAGTCAGACGGAAGTTTCGAACTTTTCCAAAAACTCGGCGACGCCGGGCATTTCCGCTATTTCAAGGGCAGTTACTCGCTGAACGGAACTGTGCTCAGCGGAGTCTACAGCGACGGCACCCCTTGGGCAGCGGATTACTCGGCAAAGAACGATGCGAGCAAATTGAGGCTCACTTCGACTCTCTCTTCCGGAGCGGGGGAGTATGTCTATGTGAAAACTACGATTCCGCAGTCAGTGCGCAAGGATGCCGAAGACTACGGTACTAAGGCTCAGGGATTTGAAATCGAGCGTCCTGTGCTTTGATTTACGAAAATTTGTTTCACATTTTGAAATATTCAAAACAGATTATTATATTTGCGGACTTTTTTTACGAACCGGATAATGCTCCGGTTCTTTTTTTCCTGAGTTATAAACGCATAATATGAAAAACAAATTATTCAAACTTGCTGCGGTTCTGTCCGCAGTCATCCTGACACTCTCCTGCGCTAAAATTGTGGAGGAAGCATCTCTCGCAGGTTCGGCGGGAAATGCCGCGAGCGCCAAAATTATCAACAACCCGTCCGGAGCGGATGCGGCATCGCTGCTTTTCTGCGCGGAGGGCGTTTCAACAGAAACTTTGGACTCTCTTTGCAGAGAATGTGGCGCACAAAGCTGCGAACCGCTTTTCCAGAGCATCCCCGGAAATGAGGAACTCGAACGCAAATTCGGTATGCACAACTGGTATAAGTTGAGTTTTGCCTCAGCAACTGACATTCAGGGCAAGGCGATGAAACTCGCTTCCTGCGGAGGTGTGAACACCGTGGAGTACAACAAAAAAATGAAGAAGTGCAATGTGGGCAAACCCCGTCCTTATGTCGTGACACGCAGTGGCGGAGTGACACTCTCAGGCGCTTCAGCTCCGAAATTCAATGACCCGTCTCTTGCACAGCAGTGGCACTACTACAACGACGGAAAGAGCTACAAGAGCGGCGGCGAGGTCATCAAAGAGGCCTATGAGGGTGCGGACGTCAATGTCAGCCGCGCGTGGAATCTTTGCGCCGGCAATCCGGAGGTGATTGTGGCTGTAATTGACGAGGCTGTTCAGTACAGCCATCCCGACATTGAGGCCAACATCTGGAACAATCCCCAATCCGGGACAAAACGCGGTATCTATGTCGGCGACAAGCACGGTTGGAATTTTGTGAGGAACAGCGCGGAACTCAATTGGGCGGACTTCGGCAACAGCGGACACGGAACTCATGTTGCAGGCACTGTGGCTGCTGTCAACAACAACGGCACGGGAGTCTGCGGATTGGCCGGAGGAAGCGGAAATAATGACGGCGTGAAACTTATGTCCTGCCAGATTTTCGACGGTTTCAATGGCGGAACTTCAGATGTTATTGCAAATGCCTTCAAATATGCCGCCGACAACGGAGCCTGCATCGCACAGTGCTCTTTCGGCGCAAACTCGGGAGATTACCAAAGCGATGACAAATACTACGAGGCGAGTTCAGCCGAGGTTCTGGCGATGCGCTATTTCATCGAGAAATCCAACTGCCCGGCTCTTGACGGCGGTCTCATCATCGTAGCTGCCGGTAATGACGGAGAGTCTCTCTCTGCCTATCCGGCTGCGTTGAGGGAGTGCATCAGTGTCTGCTCAATCGGAATTGACGGTCTTCCGGTTTACTACACGAATTTTGGCCCGGGATGCAACATCTCGGCTCCGGGAGGAGAACCCTACACCGGAGGTCAGGAGCGCGATGAATGTCAGGTCCTCTCAACTATGCCTACAGACAAGATTGAGGATTACTATTATGAAGAAGATGACGAAAACTTCGAAAACCCTATTCCAAGCGGAGAATATCTCCCTACAGACTACGGTTGGATGTCGGGAACTTCTATGGCCTGCCCTCACGCAAGCGGAGTAGCTGCCCTCGGGCTTTCTTACGCGCTGAAGAGAGGCTATCATTACACAAATGAGGAGTTCAAATCGCTTTTTATGACTTCGGTCTATGGAATCGACGCTCATATCACTTCGGCAGATTCAAAGCAGACAATTGTTGACGTAGGCTTTTTAGGCCCGATTTACGGTCCTATGAAACTTTCCAAATTCAAGAATAATATGGGTACCGGTGTGCCTGATGTCTGGAGACTCTATATGAATATGGACGGCACTCCGACTCTGCTCGCTTCGACAGGAGAGGCTCAGAAGATAGACGTTTCGGGATATTTCGGCACAAGTTCGGAAAATCTGACCTATCTTTCAGTGGAACTGCTTGACGATGCGATGGATGTTCTCGGTCTTTCGGAGAAACCTATGATGAGATTTGGCAAACTCCAGATTCATCCGACAAAAGCGGGCTGCGCAAGGCTGAAAATCAAGGCTATTGCAGGAGGAAACAAGGTGGCGACCGGAAGCCAGATGGGAGGAACAGAGGTTTCCAGAGTCGTATCCATCATCTCCAAACCGGGATTGTCCTCAAATGGAGGCTGGCTGTAGACCGCCTGCACGGGGATTTTGCGATAATCTTTAAAAAAGTTTAGAAAAATGAGAAATATAAAGATATTTACAGTTCTGATCTTGCTGCTCGGTCTGATTTCTTGCAATCCGGAGGGTAAAAAAGGCCGCATTGAAGGAGAGTGGAAACTCGAAAGCTATTACGGCAAGGCTGCGGAAAGCGCAACTGTTCCGGCCCAGGTCTATCTCAGTTTCCACAAGGGTCAGTTTGAACTCTTCCAAAAACTTGGCGGAGGTCATTTCAGCCGTTTTACCGGCAGTTACTCCTACAGCAAGGGCGCTCTCAGCGGGACATATTCCGACGGTTCTCCTTGGGCGCAGGACTATATCGTTTCAGTCAATCACGGCAAGATGGAAATGACAGTCTATATCAACGATGTGGAGCAGACCTGTGTCTATGTTCAGGCATCAATTCCTGACAGCGTCCGCTCCGATGCTGAAAACTATGGTGCAGTCAAATCGGGCATAGAGGAAGAGACTTCTCCGGCTCCTATGAGATGGCTGTAATTTGAATTGATCACATTGACTGCGGCGGGCTGCTGAGGCTTTGCCGCAGTTTTTTTAGAGCCTGTCGGAGTGGCGCCTCAAGTTTTCGACAAGGTGGTCAATGCGGTGCAGTTCGCTCGGAATCTTGATATCCTGTGGACAGTGGCTTATGCACTGACCGCATCCGATGCAACGATTAGCTTGGCGTATCTTCTCAATGCTGCGGTCATAGCTGACGAGATAGGCGCGTCTGGCCCTGCGGTAGGCCTTCATCTCTTCCGTGCATTCATTGCTGTCTCCATCAGGTTCGGAAACGGTGTAGCCCTCGTTCACGCATTTGTTGTAGTGGCTGAAGTTGCCCGGAATGTCAATGCCGTAAGGACACGGCATGCAGTACTGGCAGCCGGTGCAGGGGACAAGCGGATACTTGCTCAGGCTTTCAGCGACTTTTTCGAGAAATTCCATATCGTCCGCGGTGAGCGGTACAAGCGGAGAGTAGGTTCTGAGGTTGTCCTGGAGGTGTTCCATATAGGTCATTCCGCTCAGTACTGTCAGCACATTCTCCGGAGTGCCGGCAAAGCGGAACGCCCATGACGCCACGCTTTCCGATGGCATTCTTTCCTTGAGTTCATCGACAATGCGGTTCGGGAGCTTTGCGAGCGAGCCTCCGCGCAGCGGTTCCATAATCACGACCGGAATTCCGCGCTTCTCAAGTTCCCCATACATGTGGTCGGCGTTGCAGTTCCTGCCGTCGGCGTGTGACCAGTCGCGGTAGTTCATCTGAATCTGAATGAAATCCCAATGGCATTTTTCATGGGTTTTCAACAGTTCGTCAAACATCTGCCTGTTCCCATGGAATGAATAGCCGAGATGCCTTATGCGTCCGGCCTCGCGCTCCTTGAGAAGAAAGTCCAGCATCCCGTTCTTGACGTATCTGTTTTCGAAATCTTCAATGCTGCGTCCGATGCTGTGCAGAAGGTAATAGTCGAGATGGTCCGTGCGGAAATTCTCGAAAGACTTGCGGTACATCAGCATTGAGTTTTCACGGCTCCAATCGCTGAAGTTGGAGAGTTTTGTGGCGATGTAGTAGGAGTCTCTGGGGTGGCGGCTCAGCGCAAGCCCGGAAGCCGCCTCGCTCTGCCCCTGAAGGTAGACTGGGGACGAGTCGAAGTAGTTCACGCCGCGAGCGAGCGCGTAGTCAACAAGCTCGTTCACAGACTCTTGGTCAATTATGTCCTTCCCGTTCTCGTCCTTGGTCATCTGCCAGCGCATGCATCCGTAGCCCAGCACGCTGACCTTTTCCCCGAACTTCGGGTCGGTTCTGTATGTCATTCCTCCGCCGGTCATCCCGTCATCGCCATCACTTCCTGTCTGTTCCTTCACGCTATTCTTCGCCTTTGAGGCACATCCTCCGGCAATTCCGATTGTTGCGGCCGCGGCTGCAGCAGCTCCTGTCATCTTTATGAAATCTCTTCTTTCCATAGCCTTGCTTCTTAATCCGCTCTTATTTCCTGCGTCATCGTTATAGTGGCACTTTACGCTACAGTTCCTTGTGTACGGAGTGTCCCTCGACATGAATCGCGCTGAAAGGGCTGACTGGGCAGTTGTACTCACACGCGCCACAGCCGATGCAGCGTTCTTCATTCACTGACGGTATGCGCACGGACTCCGGATCGTCCGGATTCTTCTTTACGAGGTGGATGGCCCCGACAGGACAATGCCTTGCACAGTTTCCGCACTTCTTGTCTTCGGCATTCGCAATGCAGCTGTTGTAGTCAACGACTGCATGTCCTATCTGAATCGAGGATTTCTCCTCGCGTGTGACACCGACTATTGCTCCCGCCGGACATACCTGAGAGCACCTTGTGCATTCAGGACGGCAATAGCCCTTTTCGAAGGACATCTCCGGCTGCATCAGGGTCTCAATTGCCATTGACGGCCTCAGCACCCTGTTGGGACATGATGAAACGCACAGTTGGCATGCGACGCACCGGGAAGTGAAATGCTTGAGGCTGCCCGAACCGGCAGGTTTGAGCGGTGTTTCCCGATGCGGCGCCTTCTTCTGCGGGAGAGTGATAAGCCCGCCATCGACTTTCATCTGCTGCGCCGCGGCTTCAACTGGGCGCAGGACCTCGGCAGCAGCAACGGCACCTACTGTTACGGCCGTGGTCTTTATGAATTCACGTCTCGTGCCGTCCAACGGAGTTCCAGCGGTGACATTCACCCCTGTTTTGTTCGTGTTTCCGGCCACGTCTTTGCCTGCTTCTGTCGGCGCGTGCTTCTTTCCGTATCTGAACCTGAACTTTATCGCTCCGTCGCGGCAGGTGGATATGCAGTCCATGCACACCACGCAGCGGCTATAGTCAATCCTGTGGTTCGCTGTGTCAATGCAGGAAGACTTGCAGCGTCTTCCGCACAGCCCGCAGTTCCGGCATTTGTCGGTGTCAATGACCGGCGCGAACAGGCTGAAGCGTGACACGAGCCCGAGCAGAGAACCGACCGGGCAGATGCTGTTGCACCATATTCTGCCCCATTTCCATGAGAGGACTGCCAGCATCACGAACGTCACGACAGCCACGATGAGGGTCAGCGTGCTCTTTACCCACACATCGGTGGTGTAGAACGCATAGCTGTCAAAATGCTCCGCAATCATCGCGAGCAGGTTGTTGCATCCCCTGTAAACCGGGGCGAACAGCTCAGTCGCAATCCTTCCGTATGCGCTGTAAGGCTCAATCAGCGCCGCTATAGACGTGGCTCCAAGTGCCATTATCGCGAAGAATACGACCAGAACAGTATATCTGAGTGCAGTCAGCGGCCTGCGGTACTTGAGGCGGTAGAGATTCTTTTTCTTTGTCTTCCCGTGAATCCATGAGATGATGTCCTGCATCACTCCCAATGGACAGATTACCGAGCAATATACCCTTCCGAACAGCAGCGTGAGCAGCAACAGTCCTGCCACAACGCCGAAGTTCAGCGCCAGCATCGCCGGAATGAACTGAATCTTTGCCATCCACCCGAGATAGAGGTGGACCACTCCCGTGAAGTCGAGGAAGAGGAGGGTGATGCAGATGAAGAAAACTGTCGCGAGGGCAATTCTGACTTTTCTGAGCATTTCTTGATGTTTCTAATCGTTAGCCATATCTGTCTCCCACAGCGTGGGGACTACAAAAACACCGCAAAATTACTAAGAAACCTTCAAAAAATACACTTTCTTTACGGATTCTCCCGGAAATGTTGCCGGAAGCCGCTGTCAATTCCCGAGTTTTGCAGCTTCCGGCAAGATGTGTTTATGCCACGTCGTCATCGACCATTTCCAACCTGCTGGCGATGATGTCCGTCCCGATTCGCTCGATTTTGTCGGCCCCGACATATTTGGTGTACCTGATGCGTCCGAACAAATGAACATTGCTACCCTTGTCTATTTTCGTGAGATCAGCGATGTTCTTGCCCTCCCACGCTTCCACATTGTGCCAGCATGCCTCGACGATGTTCTCTCCGTCCTTGTTCCGGCTGACTCTGTTGGTCACGAGCGAAAAATGAAGTACCTTTCTTTCTCCGGCTTCCTGCATCCTTACGTTGCCCACAGTTCCCTGTAGTTCAACTCTGTTGATTGTTTCCATAATTCCGATTTATAATTTAACGATTTGTTGTGTGCGGTTTCCGGAACACCGCAGCCCTAGTGCCCGCGGAACACGACGTCCGTTCCTTTCGGGCAATGGCAAAGTACAGCAAAAAATTCCTGGCAGACAATGGTTTTCCTTCATCCGGTGTCGATTAATTTCTGTTTTTATATGTTTTTTCTTTTTCTTTAAGCCGCATATAAATTTTTTTTAACGTCGCGTATAAAAAAGAAATCAGCCGTGATGTTTTTTTTGAAGGTTTCTTATCATCAAAAAATGATCATGATTTCAAAAAAGAGAAAAACTTTTGTCAGAAAGGAGTAATTATGCCACTGGCACTTGTTATTTTCGTCCTGTGTCGCCAATTTTGCAGCTGCGGAAACTCCGCAATAGAACTTTAGATTATGGGACGAGCGAAGAAAAAGAGACTGTGCATTGAATGTGGAAACCCGATTCCGGACAGTAGGACTGACCGGCTTTACTGCTGTGACTCATGCAAGAACCACCACAACTACGAGACCCGGCAGGCGAGCCGGCAGAACCACGCCCTGGTGCTTGACATTCTTGCGGAAAACTATCGGATTCTTACAGACCTGCTACGGGGACGTGTGGAGAGCATAGGCGTTGCTGAACTGCTGTGCCGCGGGTTCAGCCCGGAGTTCATGACTTTTTGCCAGCGCCGCCCCAGATACAGTGAGTGCTGTTGCTTTGACATCCGCTATAATCTGACTGTAAGCAGAGTTTTCTCCATATCAAGAATTCACGGGTTGGGAAAAATTGAGTAACTTTGCAGTTTACTATATAATAAAGGTGCCGGTTATGAGAAAATTTGTATTTGTTGCGGGCGTGGCGCTCGCGTTTGTAACTTCTTGCAATATGGAAAATCCGCTTTTGACGGAGTCGAAGCTGCCTTATGGTGCTCCGCAGTTCGACAAAATCCGTAACGAGCACTATATGCCGGCCTTTGAGCAGGGAATTGCCGAGGCCAAGGCCGAGATTGACGCAATCACGGACAATCCTGAGGCGCCGACATTTGAGAACACCGTGGAAGCCATGGAATATGCCGGACAGACACTTGAACGGGTGTCCGGGATATTCTTCAACCTTATGGAAGCCGACACGAATGATGAGATGCAGAAAATTGCCGAGGAGGTCTCTCCGAAGCTGAACGAATATTCCATGTACGTGTCTCTGAACGAGAAACTTTTCCAGAGGGTTAAGGCAGTCTACGAGAAAAGGGAGATTCTTGGCCTGGAGCAGGACCAGATGCGTATACTCGAAAACTCCTATCGCTCATTCGTGCGTAGCGGCGCTAATCTTGACGGCGCAGACAAGGCCGAGTATAGCCGACTTTCAGAGGAACTTTCGCTCGCGACTCTTTCTTTTAGCAAGAACGTGCTTGCCGCAACCAACGCATACACACTGAATGTGACCGATTCCACTCAGCTTGACGGACTTCCTGCATACGTGGTTGAATCTGCTGCCGAGGCTGCAAAGGAAAAGGGACTCGATGGATGGGCATTTACGCTCGACTACCCGAGCTACGGACCTTTCATGAAATTCAGCAAGGTGCGTGATCTCCGCCGTCAGATGTATATGGCCTATAACACGCGGGCAATCTCCGGAGAGTTCAGCAATGTCGGGAACGTGAAGAAGATAGTTGACTTGCGCATAAAGATATCCAACATCCTCGGATACAAGACTTATGCGGACTATGCTCTTGAGGAGAGAATGGCAAAGAACCCGCAGACTGTCAATGACTTTCTTGCGCAGCTCGTGATTCCGTCACTCCCGTTTGCAAAGGCCGAGGTCGCCGAGATTTTGGACTATGCCAGGGAGAACGGCTTTGAAGACAATGAACTCATGCCGTGGGATTTTTCGTATTGGTCTGAGCGCTATCAGGAGGCGAAGTATTCTCTTAATGAGGAACTTCTCAAGCCTTATTTCAGACTTGAAGGCTGCATTGACGCAGTCTTCGATCTCGCACACAGGCTATATGGCCTGAACTTTACGCTCCGCAAGGACATACCAGGTTATCACAAGGATGTCAAGGTATATGATGTCACTGACGGAGACGGCGTGCATAAGGCACTGTTCTATGCCGATTTCTTCCCGCGTGCGAGCAAGAGAGGCGGTGCGTGGATGACGGAGTTCCGCGGTCAGAGCATACAGAATGGTGTTGAGAAGAGGCCTTTCATAAGCATTGTGACCAACTTCAGCAAGCCTACAGCGGCTTCCCCTTCACTTCTCACACATGACGAGTTTACCACTTTCCTTCACGAGTTCGGCCATGCCCTCCACGGCATTCTTGCAGAGGGACGCTATCCTTCAATCACTGGAACTTCGGTGGCACGTGACTTCGTTGAGCTCCCTTCACAAATTATGGAAAACTGGGGATTTGAGCCGGAATACCTCAATACATTCGCAAAGCATTATCAGACAGGCGAGAACATCCCGTCCGAACTCATAGACAAGATTGTTGCGGCAAAGAACTATCTTGCAGGCTACTCGCAGGTTCGCCAGCTCCAGTTCGGACTGCTCGACATGGCTTGGCATTCACTCGCGAAGCTTCCGGAGACTGTGGATGTCCTTAGCTTTGAGAAGAAGGCTCTTGAGCCGTATGCAGTGAGTGTGACTGTGCCTGAAACCTGCATCTCGACCTCTTTCTCCCACATTTTTGCCGGAGGTTACTCTGCCGGCTACTACTCCTACAAGTGGGCGGAGGTTCTTGAGGCGGATGCCTTCTCCCTATTTGAGGAAAAAGGCATATTTAACACAGAAGTCAGTCACAGTTTCCGTGACAACATACTCTCTAAAGGCGACTCCGAGGATGCGGCCGTGCTTTACCGCAACTTCCGCGGACACGACCCTCAGCCGGAGGCTCTCATGAAGAAGCTCGGGCTTGTACAGAAATAGACTTGTGGGCCCCGGATGCCGGAGACGGAGAAAGAAACAAACAGGAAAGGAACGTCACTATGAAAGAGAAGCTTCTTGGGAAAAATATTGCTGAATTGCAGGAAGTTGTGCTGTCGCTCGGGCTGCCGAAGTTCACGGCCGGGCAGATTGCGCAGTGGATGTACCGGAAGAAGGTGCGGTCAATAGATGAGATGACCAATCTTTCAAAGGCTGCGCGTGCAAGGCTTTCCGAAAGCTATGACCTCGGACTCGTGGAGCCGGTGAGCGTACTCTCTTCAGCTGACGGGACAAAGAAATACCTGTTCCCTGTCTTTGAAAAGGGCGAGGACTCGGCAGTTGAGGCCGTGATGATTCCGGACGGAGACAGGGCCACACTGTGCGTCTCCTCTCAGTCAGGATGCCGGATGGGCTGTAAGTTCTGCATGACGGGCAGACAGGGATTTCACGGAAATCTTACGGCAGGGGAAATCATCTCGCAATTCCTTTCGGTTGACGAAAGTGACGCTCTGACCAACACCGTTTTCATGGGAATGGGCGAGCCTCTTGACAACTACGACAATGTGATGCGAGCGATAGAGATTCTGACGGCGGAATGGGGCTTCGCATGGAGTCCCAAACGCATAACTGTCTCTACGATAGGCGTTCTGCCGAATCTTAAGCGGTTTCTTGACGACTGTCGCTGTCACATCGCGGTCAGCCTTCATGACCCGTTCCCGGAGGAACGCCTGACCATGATGCCGGCCCAGAAGGCGTGGTCAATCACAGAGGTGGTGCGTCTGCTTGGAAAATATGATTTCAGCGGGCAGAGACGGGTCAGCTTCGAGTACACCATGTTTGCCGGCTTCAACGACACTCCACGCCATGCCGATGCGCTGATAAGGTTGCTGAAGCATCTCGAATGTCGCGTGAATCTGATACGGTTCCATCAGATACCGGATTTTCCGTACCACACGTCATCGCCGGCAGTGATGGAGGCTTTCCGCAAGCGTCTGAACGATGCCGGGATCGTGGCAACCCTGAGGGCTTCGCGCGGTGAGGACATACTTGCTGCCTGCGGGCTGCTTGCCGGGGAACACGCCTCGCGTGCGGGGAGTGCTGGCGGAACTGGGGACGGAAGCCCGGCTATGGAAAAATGACAGAATGTAGAAATGATTGATATGAAACGTTTTGTGCCTTTTTTCTTCGCGTTTGCGGTCATCATTGCCGCATCAGTGTCTTTCAACGAATCGTCGGCTCGGCGTCCGGATTCTCGAAAGCTGTATTTCGGCCGTAGCGTCGCTCCGGTTGAGGATTCCATAGTCATAGAGAGGATGAAGGTGCGCCTCGACTCCATCCGGCAGTATAGGCCGACCGTGGCTCTTGTGATGAGCGGCGGAGGTGCGAAGGGCGCTGCCCACATCGGCGTGCTGCATTATCTCGATTCTCTCAAGATACCTGTCGATGTCGTGCTCGGGACCAGCATCGGCGGCCTGATGGGTGGGCTGACTTCAATGGGCTACAACTACCGTGAGATAGACACGCTCATCCGTAGCCTTGACTGGAATGCCCTCATGCGTGACAAGCTTCCGAGGGAGTACATCTCCTACAACCGGATGAAATACAAGGAAAAGTATCTTGTGTCTATGCCTTTCTACTACACCAGCGAAACCACTGATGTTGAACCGGCCGAGAGACATAGTGCGAACATACGTCTCGACGCGGATGATGAACACGAGCGCAACATGCTGAAGGAGAATCTTTTGGGGAGCCTCCCTTCGGGATATGTCTATGGACAGAATATTTCAAACCTTTTCAGTTCTCTGACTGTCGGCTATCAGGATCCTATGGATTTCATGGATCTTCCTATTCCGTACGCCTGTGTCTCGACAGACCTGAGTTCGGGAAAGACGAAAGTCTGGTATGATGGCCCGATTAATGTCGCGCTACGTTCCACGATGTCGATTCCCGGTGTGTTCACTCCGGTCAAGTATAAGAATTATGTTCTCGTCGACGGTGGAATGAGGGATAATTACCCGACGGACATAGCCAAACAGCTCGGAGCGGACATAATAATTGGTGTTGATGTGACGACCCCTCCTAAACCGGACGCTAAAATCCGCAACCTCGGTGACGTGATTTCAAGCAGTATGGATATGCTGGAGAGAGAGGTCTACGAAAGGAATGTATATATCCCGGATGTTTCCATACGTCCGGATCTTATGGGACTGAATATGCTCAGTTTCTCCAAAGAGAACATAGACAAACTGATACGCAACGGATACGAGGCCGCAAGGCAGAAAGACTCTGTTCTGGTTGCCATAAAGCGCAGAGTGGGGGATGACTCGTTGCGACTGGCCAAACCTCACGCCATAAATCTCCGCAAACGCCCTGTCATGGTCGGCAACGTGAACCTTATCGGAGAGAACGCAGCCGCGGCGAAGATAATCAAGAAAAAGATAGGCATATATCCCGGAGACACGATTTCATACGACCGCATCTCCCATGCCATAGCGCAGATTTACGCCACCGGAGCATACGACTATGTCTCTTATGAACTGCATGGAAAGAAAGAGCCTTTCGATCTGGAAATTACCTGCAAGAAAGGTCCTGTACACCAACTCGGCATCGGAATGCGGGCAGACACGGAGGATTTTGTGACGGCGGTCTTTAATATAGGGCTGTTTGCCAACAGGATTCAGGGCTCGACGCTCAACATTGACACGAAACTTGGCATGAATCCCGAATTCAAACTCCGTTATTCTTACGACGCGCCCAAGATACCGACGATGAATGCTTCTGCGTCAGTGAGGTGGACTTCTGCAAGAGTGTTCTCCGATCGTAACGACTGGCCGATATTCGACCTTCTTTCTTCGCGGCAGGAGGTCTTTATCTCGGGATTGAAGTGGTCCTATTTCGACGTAAGGCTCGGACTGCGTAACGACCTCTTCTATGACAATACGGCAAATCCTTATCTTACCAATTATTTTGGCTCGCGCTATAGGACAATGGAAATGCTGACGAACTACTCTTCCGTTTTCATTGACGGAACGGTTGATACGTTTGACCGTGGCTATTTTCCGACAAAGGGCGTGAAGGCAGGCATTTCATACAGTTGGCTCTTTACTGACTATGTAAACTCTTTAAAGGAAAACAATCTCCATACGGTAAACCTTGATTTCAAGGCAGTTGTCCCTGTTGGGAAGGTGTTTGCGTTCATTCCTTCAATAAACGCGCGCTGTCAGTTCGGCGCGAAGCCACCTGTCGTGTTTACGAATGCTGTAGGAGGCCAGATTAGCGGACGCTATTTTGACCAGCAGCTTTCTTTTGCGGGGATACCGAAACTTATGTTCCTTGAACGGAATCTTGGCCTGGCGAGGGCCGACCTGCGTTTCAATGTCGCGAAGAACCATTATCTGACAGGTACCGCCAATTACCTCTACACCTTTGATTCATTCCAGGACCTGAAGTCCGGCAGAGGCATGTACGGATTTGCCATTGAATACTCCTACAACACTATTTTCGGCCCGATTACGGCAAACATCAACTGGTCGGATGTCATTCATAGGGTAGGTCTCTATCTGAGTTTCGGCTATAATTTCTGATGACTATGTCTGAGACTGCTGCAGTTCAGAAGGTTCTTTCGCGCCTGCGTAACCAGTGTTCCCGTCGCGAGTATTGTGTTTCCGATGTTCGTGAAAAGGCAATGAAAGCTCTTGACGGGGATGAGCTTGCCGCGGAAACGGTCGTGGAATCGCTGAAAAGGGACAAATATGTCGATGACAGCCGATATTGTGCGGCATACGCCCGCGAGAAAGCTTCTATTTCCGGCTGGGGTGCCGTGAAGATTCGTTATATGCTGTCCCATAAGGGATTGTCTCGAGAAGATATTGATGCTGGAATTGCCGAAATTGATGAGAACGGAGCCTCCGCAAGGTTTGAGAAACTGTTGGCGGCAAAGTTTCGGACACTGAAGGATGACCCACAGCGGAAGCTGAAGTTGCTACGTTTTGCCCTCGGGCGCGGCTATCAGTACGACGAAGTGTCAGCTGTCTTGAGTCATATCGAAAATGTAGAAATATGATGTTTACAACCAATGACTTATGAACTACAGAAAACTTACTGAAAATGAAGTGGCGACGCTGGAGTCGCAAGCGTGCTCGGCTGTAGATTGGGCGAAGATTGATGTTTCAGAGGATTTCTCGACTGAATTCGTGAAATCCGTGCGCTTCTCCGGCGACATAAGGCTCGGCTCTTTCAGAAAAGAATTTACGCTTCCGGGAGGGATGAAGAAGCATTCGGGGCTCTATCATGCTACGTTGCATAATGTTACGATAGGGGACGACTGCTGCATAGAGAATGTGAAGAACTATATCGCGAACTACGAAATAGGGCATGACACGTTCATCGAGAATGTCGACATAATCCTGACTGACGGAGTGTCATCGTTCGGAAACGGAGTGGAGGCGTCTGTCCTCAACGAGACCGGAGGGCGTGAGGTCGTCATCTTTGACCGCCTTACTGCACAGACGGCATACATCATGGCACTCTACCGTCACCGTCCGGAACTCATTGAGGAGCTGAAGAAACTCATAGGAAAATATGTTGACGGCGTTTCGTCTTCAATGGGACATATCGGAGCACACGCCACGATTGTCGATGCGGGCTACCTTAAGAACGTGAAGGTCGGGGACTTCTGTAAGATTGAAGGCGCGGCACGGCTGAAGAACGGAAGCCTCAATTCCAATGAAGTGGCTCCGATACACATTGGCGTGGGCGTGATTGGCGATGACTTCATCGTGTGCAGCGGCTCGTCTGTCGAGGACGGCGTGACATTTTCCCGCTGTTTCATAGGACAGGCCTGCCATCTCGGACACAACTATTCCGCTTCCGATTCGCTCTTTTTCAGCAACTGCCAGGGCGAGAACGGCGAGGCCTGCGCAATCTTTGCCGGTCCCTACACCGTCACCCACCACAAGTCAACGCTTCTTATTGCCGGGATGTTCTCGTTCATGAACGCCGGCTCGGGCTCGAACCAGAGCAACCACATGTACAAGCTTGGACCTATCCATCAGGGAATCATGGAGCGAGGCGCGAAGACCACCTCCGATTCCTACATCCTCTGGCCGGCCAAGGTGGGCGCGTTCTCTCTTGTGATGGGCCGTCATGTCAGCCATCAGGACACTTCGAACCTGCCTTTTTCCTACCTTATTGAGAATCAGGGCACTTCCTACATAATGCCGGGCGCAAACCTGAAGTCTGTCGGCACTATCCGCGACGCGAAGAAATGGCCGCAACGGGATGCCCGCAAGGATCCGGACAAGCTTGATATGATAAACTACAACCTCCTGAGCCCGTACACCGTGAATAAGATGCTCAACGCGATTCACATCCTGCAGGAACTTCAGCGTACGGCAGGAGAGAATTCTTCCGTCTATTCCTACCAAAGCGGTGTAATCAAGCGCAGTTCGCTGCAGAATGGCTTGAAATACTATGGCCTCGCCATCGACAAGTTTCTCGGTAACTCGTTCATAACAAGGCTGATGAATTCCTCATTTGGAAATATGGACGAACTGCATAAGGCGCTTGAGCCCGAGTCTTCTACGGGGCTTGTTCACTGGGTGGATCTGTCGGGTCTGATTGCTCCGCGTTCCGCCGTCGAGAAGCTTATGGACAGGATTCAGAACAGGGAAATGGAAACCGTTGACGACATAACTGCCGGATTTTCCGAAATTCATGGGAAATACTACGACTACGAGTGGACATGGGCATATAGGATTATCCGTGAATATTACGGAATCGACCTTTCGAAGGCCTCGGCCGATGAAATGCTCGGTCTTGTCGAACGTTGGAAGACCTCTGTGACGGCTATTGACAACATGGTCTATGAGGATGCACGAAAGGAGTTCGGCCTTTCGGCGATGACAAGTTTCGGAGCAGACGGAGGAGAGGCTCGTCGTCTTCAGGACTTTGAGCAGGTGCGTGGCTCAAGCTTTGAATCGAATTCGTTCGTCATGTCAATCCGCGAGCATATAGATGTGAAGTCGAAACTCGGCGCGGCAGCTGCGGACAGGATTAGGGAGGTGTTGTGAGATGAGAAAGTTCTGGAGAAAAAGGTCTGTACCTGACACCTGTAAGGCTGAAACAGAGGAAGAAAATGTTGACGCATGTAGCGAGACTGTAGAAAGGGGGAAATATATATTGATTGCGGATAGCGGGGCGACAAAGTGCAACTGGGCTGCAATCGGACCTGACGGGAAGGTCAAATTGTTTGACACTCCGGGAGTAAACCTGTCAGTAAATTCTCCGGAAGCGATTTCTCTTGCAGTACATTCTGTTTTTGTGCAGTTCCCCTTGCAGTACCCGTTGGAGTGGCACCTTGTGTCATTGGGGACGGATGAAAAGGGAAAGCCGGGATTTGTAATAGAGTGTGTCACGGAAATATGGATTTATTCTGCCGGGGCGACGTCGGATGAAACGACAAAGCTTATTGAGTATGCTTTCGGCGCGATGTTTCCGAATGCGGAGGTGAACGTTTTCTCCGACATTTTGGGGGCAGCGCGTGCCGTGTGCGGTTATGAATCTGGAATTGTGGGAATATTGGGTACCGGCTCGAATAGCTGTTCCTATGACGGGAAAGCTATTGTGAAACAGGGACTTGGCGGAGGATATGTCCTTGGTGACGAAGGCTCCGGAGCCTGGTTTGGGAAGCGCCTGCTGTCCGATTTCATCCGAGATCTGCTGCCGGAGGAAATGGCGGAGGCCCTGCAGAAAGAATATTCGCTTGACTATCAGACAATAGTGGAGAATGTCTATCGCGCAGAGGCCCCAAGCCGCTACCTCGCGTCTTTTTTCCCTTTCGTCCTCAAATGGGCGAAGCCTGTAACGGAAGGAACACCCGTTGATCGAAAGACACTGAGCGGGCATGAATATGCAGAGACCCTTCTTCGCGAGGGAATAGGTGAATTCCTTGACAGGTGCATAGCGGGGCGCTACGACTGTCATGTTCATTCTCTGAACCTTTGCGGCTCTGTGGCGTGGTTCTGCCGTGACATGATTGCCGAATGCGCCTCAGCCCGCGGGATGGTTCTTGGCAAGATAGTGAAGTCGCCGATAGACGGGCTTGTTGCCTATCATTCCTTGCGAAAATTTAGTGAGTGACCATGAAAATAACTGAACAGCCATCAAAATACAACAGTCTGGACACGATGTCCACAGAGGAACTTCTTGAAGGCATCAATAACGAGGACTGTCGCGTCCCGGAGGTCGTTGGGGAGGCAATCCCGGAGATAGGGATGCTTGTGGACGGCATTGTGGAACGAATGAAGCAGGGCGGCCGGCTCTTCTATATAGGTGCCGGCACCAGTGGCCGCCTCGGAGTTGTGGACGCCTCTGAAATCCCGCCCACTTTCGGCGCTCCGTCCGATCTTGTAATCGGTCTCATAGCAGGAGGTGACGGAGCCATCCGGAAGGCCGTCGAAGGTGCCGAGGACGATCCGGAGCAGGGTTGGAAGGACATTGAGGCCTTTTCTCCGACACGTCAGGACACAGTTGTCGGCATAGCCGCTTCTGGAACTACCCCGTATGTGATCGGTGCTGTGACGGCCGCCCGCAAGAATGGTCTTCTCACCGCCTGTATCACCTGCAATCCGGACACGCCTCTTGCCTTGGCTTCCGAGATTCCGGTTGTCGCAGTCGTTGGTCCCGAATTCGTTACCGGAAGCACCCGCATGAAGGCCGGCACTGCCACAAAGCTGATTCTTAACATGATTTCCACTGCCACGATGATACGTCTCGGTCACGTCCGTGGCAACCGAATGATTGACATGCAGTTGACCAACGCCAAACTCATCGATCGCGGCACCCGTATGATAATGTCCGAAACCGGTCTTCGTGACTACGACCGCGCCCGCGACCTTCTTCTTGAGCACGGCTCTGTCCGCAATGCCGTAGCCGCATACGGGAACTCTAAATAACAGAACAAGAATTAGACGATTTTTTAGTATCTTTGCCTCCGCTGCTGACACATAGGTATTCATTATTCATTAAGGAAAACTTCAGATTTGTCTTTTTGGAGGTTTCCAAACACTAATTTGTTAAAAGGAATGAAATTCAAGACATTCTTCTCCGCGCTCGCTCTTACTGCGGCGATTGCGCTGCCCGCAGCCGCAAAGGCTGATTCTTCGATTCCGAGACCGGAATACCCGCGTCCCCAGTTTGAACGTACCGATTGGGTGAATCTCAACGGTGAATGGACCTTCTCGATTGACAATGTCGCGTCAGGCTATGAGAAGGGATTCTCCAAATCGGCCGGATTTGACGGAAAGATTCTCGTGCCGTTCTCTCCGGAGAGCAAGCTTTCGGGAGTCGGACACACCGATTTTATCGAAGGTGTGTGGTATCATAGAAATATAACCGTACCTGCGGAATGGGACGGAAGGAACATACGTCTTAACTTTGGCGCTGTGTATTATAAATCAGAGGTTTATATCGACGGAAAGCTCGTCGGACGTCATTTCGGAGGCACGAGTTCCTTTTCGTTCGACATCACTCCGTTCGTGAAGGCCGGACAGACGCACTCTCTCGTTGTTTACGCCACCAGCGACCTCCGCAGCGGCAAGCAGCCGGCCGGCAAGCAGTCTCTTAAGCTCAATTCGATGACATGCAATTACACCCGCACCACAGGCATCTGGCAGACCGTGTGGATGGAGCCGGTCAGCGACGGCGGCTTGAAGCAGGTGCAGGTGGACACTGACATTGATCAGGGACAGATTGTCGTGAAGCCGCTCTTTTTCCATGAGGGCAAGTCCACGCTCAGGGTCACTGTCACAGACCCGACAGCACCGAAGAAGCCGGTGGCACAGAAGACAGCCGTTGCTGCCAACAACTCCGTGGTAGTGCTGCCGATGAAGAAGTTCAGAACCTGGAGTCCCGAGGATCCATTCCTCTATGATGTTAAGTACCAGGTTGTTGACGAAGCCGGCACGGTCATCGACGAGGTCCGTTCCTATCTCGGAATGCGTAAGGTTCACCTTGAGGGGAACAAGATATATCTCAACAACAGCCCTCGCTACCAGAGGCTTGTCCTCGATCAGGGTTACTACCCGGACAGCCAGTGGACAGCACCTTCCGATGAGGCGCTGCGCCACGACATCGAACTTTCGATGAAAGCCGGATTCAACGGAGCCCGTCTTCATCAGAAGGTCTTCGAGGAGCGTTTCCACTACTGGGCCGACAAGCTCGGCTACCTCACCTGGGGAGAGAGTTCAAGCTGGGGTATGGACACCAACCAGCCGGAGACCGCGAGAAATTTCATCACCGAATGGGGCGAGATCATAGTCCGCGACCGCAACCATCCTTCAATCATTGTCTGGACTCCTACAAATGAGGAATGGTCACCGGACAACATCCAGTTCCCGCGTTTTATGGAGGATGTATATGCGCTCACCAAGCAGCTCGACCCTACCCGTCCTGTCAGCGGAGCCAGCGGCGGTGTCATAGTGAAAACCGACATCTGGACCGGCCATGGCTATGCTCAGGATCCGGAGAAGTTTCGCAAGGATGTCTGGAACGACGGCAAGCTCTTCACCTACAAGAGCCGCAATCACGAGAAAACCGGCGGTCTCTATTCAAGAAACTACGGCTTCTCCCATGATGCGATTGCCGGAACTTACGATTTTCCGGAGTATGACGGCAAGATGCCTTATGTATTCGATGAATATGGCGGAATCAAATGGACGAACGAGGAGGATATGAAGCAGGCCGCCAACAATCAGGGCGTTTCATGGGGCTACGGTAACTCACCGCGCTCACTTGAGGAGTTCTACACCCGTCTCGAAGCCCTCACTGACGTGCTCCTGTCCCTTTCGGACTACATTTGTGGCTACTGCTACACCCAGCTCACCGATGTCGAGCAGGAGCAGAACGGCCTCTACTACTACGACCGCAGCGAGAAGTTTGACATGGAGCGCATCCATGCCGTGTTCTCCAAGGTCCCGGAGGATTATAAATAGAAACTCGAATTACAATTAATTACATATCAATATGTTAAAAGTAAATATGGGAGGCTGCGGCTCCTTTGTAAACGCCGCGGAAGTTAAGGAATACACACAGAAGGCTGTCGAGGCTCTCAAGGTTCTTGAAGACGAAACCGGGGCGGGAAATGATTTCCTCGGTTGGAAGCACTTGCCGTCCCAGACACCGGAGTCGCTCATCGCCGAGTGCGAGGCAATCCGCGACGATTGGAAGAAGAAGGGTGTTGACCTTGTCGTTGTAATCGGAATCGGCGGCTCATACCTTGGGGCAAAGTGCGCTCTTGAAGCTCTGTCACATTCTTTTGCAAAGCAGCTCGCTGACAAGGGAGGGGCTCCTGAAATCGTTTTTGCAGGAAATAACCTTTCTGAGGAATATATTGCCGAACTGATGGACCTCGTCGCTGAGCGCAATGTCGCGACGGTGGTGATTTCAAAGTCCGGCACAACCACGGAGCCGGCAGTCGCGTTCCGCATCATCAAGCAGTACATAGAAAATAAGTACGGCACGGCCGAGGCGGCACAGCGCATCGTTGCCGTGACCGACGCCCACAGAGGAGCGCTCAAGTCGCTTTCGACTCAGGAGGGTTACAGGACATTCGTCATTGAGGACAATGTCGGAGGCCGTTTCTCGGTGCTCACTCCGGTTGGACTTCTCCCGATTGTTCTTGCGGGATTCGACGTTCGCAAGATGCTTGAGGGCGCTGCGGCGATGGAAAAGGCATGTGCGGTTCCTTCGGAGGAAAACCCTGCGCTTCAGTATGCCGCAATGAGGAATCTCCTTCACACAAAGCACGGCAAGGCAGTCGAGATCCTCGTCTCCTACAATCCTAAGCTTCAGTATCTTGGCGAGTGGTGGAAGCAGCTCTACGGCGAGTCCGAGGGTAAGGACGGCAAGGGTATATTCCCGGCATCCGTAAGTTTTACAACTGACCTTCACTCAATGGGACAGTACATCCAGGACGGCGTGCGCATGCTTATGGAAACGGTCATCACCGTGGAGAAGGCGCAGCGCAGCGTTGTAATCGAGAGCGATGCGCAGAACCTTGACGGCCTGAACTTCCTCGCCGGGAAGCATGTGGAGGAGTGCAACGCCATGGCTGAACTCGGAACAAAGCTCGCGCACATCGACGGCGGCGTGCCTCAGCTCGGCGTAAGCATCGAGAAGATTGACGAGTATAACCTCGGGGAGGTATTCTACTTCTTCGAGAAGGCCTGCGGAATTTCGGCCTATATTCTCGGAGTGAATCCGTTCAACCAGCCTGGCGTGGAGGCTTACAAGAAGAATATGTTCGCGCTGCTTAACAAGCCTGGCTATGAAGCTCAGGGCGAAGAGTTGAGGAAACGGATTTAATAAAAGGCGATCTGCTGCGTTGCACGTCTTGCATCTCATCCTTTTATTGAAATCCTTTGACTTAGTGTTTTAAAAGCGAGCTGCGGCGTTGCGCGGTCCGCCAGAATCCTCTTGGACAAGATATTTACTGTTATAGTATGGAAAAAAAACAACTGTATCCGTTGAAGTTCATCCCCATCGCGTCAAGGCGCGTGTGGGGAGGGAACTCTTTGATTAAGGTTCTTGGGAAGGACTTCGTGGAGGCCGACGAGGACGGAAACGAGGTCCATCTGACGGAGAACGATCTCATCGGGGAGAGCTGGGAACTTGCCGACATGGGTGAGCAGGACTCTCTCGTGAGCAACGGTTGGCTTGCCGGCAATTCGATAGGGGACATTGTGGAAACCTATCTCGACAGGATTACCGGAGACTCGGCATACGCATGGTTCGGGCGTCAGTTCCCTCTCCTGATAAAGTTTCTCGACATCCATCAGAAGCTTTCCGTTCAGGTCCATCCGGACGACAAGGTCGCTGAACAGCGTTACGACTCACTCGGAAAAGCTGAAATCTGGTACATCCTTGATGCTAAACCTGAGGCGAAGGTCTATATGGGCTTCAAACGCGAGACTTCGGCTCAGGAATTCTACGATGCTTGCAAAGCCGGCACAGCTCACGAGTTGCTGAATGTCATTCACCCAAAGAAGGGTGACGCCATATTCATTACTCCGGGGACTGTTCATGCCGCCGAAGGGGGAATACTCGTGGCTGAGATTCAGGAGTCATCTGACCTTACTTTCCGCCTCTACGACTGGGGACGCGAGAACAATCCTGCAACGGCCCGCAAGATGCATCTGGAGGAGGCCATAGACCTAATCAATTTCGATAAGTTCGACCCTTCGCTCTACCGTCCGGCATCTTCAATGGATGACACTAAGGTGAACAACACTCTCGTCCAGTGCCCGCAGTTCACGGTGAACAAGCTCAATCTCAGGGATGCTCTGCGCATCAGCCAGGAACAAATCGGAAGTTATATTGTCTACATCTGCGTCAGCGGTTCTGCGGCCATCAATGTTCCTAAAGTTCCTGTCTTCGACGACAGTAAGGCAGTGGCGGCGTTCGGCACGGACGCGATGGACATCTACGCGTTCCGCAAGGGCGATACGATACTTGTTCCTGCCGACATGCCGGACTTCTATCTCGTTCCGACCGCTCCCGGCACGGTGCTTCTCGAGGCCACCGACGGTTTGCGTGAAGACGTCGACGAGTACATCAATCCCGATGTACCGGCCGAACTTCCGGAGGAGTAGACAGTCTCCGGTCGTAACTAAAATCGTTATGGAAGAAGTAAGAATCGACAAATTTCTCTGGTCAATACGTGCCTACAAGACGCGCAGCGAGGCGACAGATGCGTGCAACGGAGGCAAGATTCGTCTTAATGGAGCCGACGTGAAGCCGTCCAAGGCAGTTCATCGCGGCGACACCATTGTAGTGCGCAAGGGACCTGTGACCTACACATATAGGGTCATTGAGCTCGTTGACAAACGCCAGGGGGCAAAGACCGTCCCGCAGTTCGTCGACAATCTCACCCCGCAGTCCGAAATGGACAAGCTCCACGCTCCCGTGGAGACATTTTTCCTCAAGCGGGACCGTGGTGCCGGCCGTCCGACAAAAAAAGACCGTCGCCAGATGGATTCGCTTTGGGATGCGCTGGAATCTGCCGATGAGGATTGAGAATCTGAACCTTTTCGAAAATGATTGTTACAGCGAAGTGAAATAGTGCGTATTCATTTTCAAAAGAGAAAACTTTTGCAGCAGAAATTTTGCAGGTTCAAATATAATTCTTATCTTTGTTACGTAATTTTGAATAATTCAAAAGTAGGAATTGTAAGGAACTTTAAGTTAAACGATTAAATATTAATGGCTATGATTAAGAAATTCAGATGTATGGTGTGTGGTTACGTTTATGAAGGAACTGAACCGCCTGCAGAGTGCCCTCTTTGCCACGCAAAGTCAGACAAGTTCGTTGAAGTGAAGGAAGAGGAAGGAGTGATGTCTTGGGCTTGCGAGCACGAACTTGGAGTTGCGAAGGGAGTTGATCCGGAGATTCTTGAGGGGCTTCGCGCGCATTTCGCCGGCGAGTGCTCCGAAGTGGGAATGTATCTTGCGATGAGCCGCCAGGCCGACAGGGAAGGTTATCCGGAGATTGCCGATGCCTTCAAGAGGTATGCCTTCGAGGAGGCCGAGCATGCTGCAAAGTTCGCCGAACTTCTCGGAGAGTGCGTCTGGGACACAAAGACCAACGTTCAGAAGAGAATGCTTGCCGAGCAGGGCGCATGCGAGGATAAGTTCCGCATCGCTAAGCTTGCCAAGGCGCAGAACCTCGACGCCATTCATGACACAGTTCACGAGATGGCACGCGACGAGGCCCGTCACGGTGCTGGTTTCCAGGGACTCTGGAAGAAATATTTCCAGAAATAATCCTTTCTGAATAGAGATTTTCCGCTTTCATAAAAGGATTTTTCGCGGTAGATTGTTAACTTTGTCCTCCGTGGGTCGTTTGGACTCGCGGAGGATTCTTGTATCCACGAATTTGTGCATGACCATAAAGACATAAATAACACAACGCAACACATCACATCATGGCAAAACCAAAGCATCAGATAATCACGGTAGGCAAGGATTTGGATTCCATATATCTCGGAATCAAGGAGTTCGCTCCCGACGTCATACATCTTGTGGCGACGAAGGAAACTAAGGGTACTTATAGGGATATGCTCCGTCTCATATCTCCGAAAATCAAGGTTTACGAATATGTCGTGGGTCCTTACGATGTCGAGGGGATTATGCGCGTCTGCGGCGAAATTCAGGAGGCAAACCGCGACTGTGAGTTCATCTATAACCTTTCGGAGGGTACGAAGATTATGGCGATGGCGGCAGGAAAGGTGGCGATGGAGTTTGGTGAGAGGGGAATCTACATCACTCAGGACGGTTACTGGATTGACACTTTCGACTACCGCCGTAACCCTCTGACTCAGACCATCAGCAACGCCGAGTATATGAAACTCTATGGCAACAGCGTGCGGGAGTTTGAAGATGTGGGGAAGATGAAGCCGCTGGATGTGAACACTGCCTACTATGCCAAGAAGTTCATAGAGAGACACTTTGATGTCTATTCGGAGGCGAAGAGATGGTTTCGCGCCCTACCTGAGTCCAAGCGCGGGAAGTATTTTGCGGGCAGGTTGCGCTGCGGCTATCATATAGAGACAGAAGGTGGTACGCTGACCATTTACAAGGGTGCCGACGTGCTGTTCGACTCGGCCTGCAAGCGGAGCTGTGAGATTATGTTCATCGGACGCTGGTGGGAGATAATCGTTGCGGATGTTGTTTCCAGGTGGGACAGGGAGCGCGGCGGCGAGTCGGGGCACGGCATCTGGAGAGACGTGATTTTCAATGATGTGGAGAAGAATTCTGTGAAGAATGAGGTGGATCTGCTGGTGAATGACAAGCAGAGGCTGCTGCTCATTGAGTGCAAGTCGGGCGAGGTGCTCTCGGCAGACATTTTCAAGATTGACGGAGTACGGGAGACCTACGGAGGCACGGTTTCTAAGGCAATTCTTGTCAGCTATCTGCCTCTGAGCAAATCAATTGTGGAGAAGTGCGAAGATTTGGGGATATACTGGTTCGCGCCGAAGGACATGGCCTCGCGGGTGGGGCACATCAATCTGCTGCCCGAGTGGCTGGACGAGGTTGTTGCCCGGCATGAATTGTAGGAGTCACAGCGTCAGTTTTTTGCGCTTGTGAAACGGTTTTGCACAAGAGGGGATTATCTTTGCAGTGTTTGAAGAAAAAAACTAAAATATGACACCTTTCTTAAGACAGGTCGCGGAACATTATTTTTCGGACGAGGATTTCTCGCAATTGACATTCATATTCCCGAACAGGCGTTCATCGGCGTTTTTTCGGAAGCACGTCTGTGCCTGTGCGGCCTCTGCGGGGAGGGCTTCTCTGATGCCCGATTGTCTCACCATCAACGACTTCTTCGCCTCACTCACTCCTGTGCGCTCTTGCAGCAGGGTGATTCAACTGGTGCGGCTCTACGACTGCTACAAATCTCTCTACCCCGGGGCGGAACCACTGGACGATTTCATCTGTTGGGGCGATGTCCTGCTGGGCGATTTCAACGATGTGGACAAATATCTTGTGGACCCGCGTCAGCTGTTCACTAATGTTTCGGATTTGAAGTCCATTGAGGACGATTTCAGCTACCTTACGGAGGCGCAGCGTGAGGCAATTCATTCTTTTCTGTCTCACTTCCGAGCTGAGACGCCTAAGGAGAAGGCCACTGCGGGAAAGGTTTCTTCGGGCGGAGAGTCGGCGGATGGTGATCGTTCAATTAAACTTAACTTCTTGAAAATCTGGAATATACTGCTTCCGTTATATGAGTCGTTCAACGCCGTCCTTCGCAGCGAGGAAATGGCTTACGAGGGGATGATTTATAGGGATGTGGCATCGTTGCCGGACTATGTGCGTGAGGCTTTGGAAGGCAGAAAAATCGTGTTTGTGGGACTTAATGCCTTGAACGAGTGTGAGAAAAAACTGCTGAGGCATCTTCGTAATTCCGGACAGGCGGAATTCTGCTGGGACTGGTCAAGCGAATGGATACGCGACCCTGAGAATCGGGCCTCGTTCTTTATGGCGGTGAATGTCAGCGAGTTTCCACAGGCTTTCCGTCCCGATGCCGAAGGACTTGGGACTCCTGAGTTCAATATTGTGAGTGTGCCGTCGTCAATAGGACAGGCGAAACAGCTTCCTTATATACTGGGCCGGCTCGGGCTGAGCCACTCGGAGGCTTCTTCGGAATGTGGTGTCTCATCGGGGAGTCCGGCAGCGGATGGGAAATGCGGCGACCTTTCTTCGGAATGTGCGATTGTCCTTCCGGACGAGGAACTGTTGTTGCCGGTGCTCAATTCGATTCCGGACGACATCCGGGACATAAACGTCACGATGGGCTATCCTATGAAGGGTAGTGACCTTTGCGTGCTTATGGGTGCTCTTTCTTGTGCGCAGATGAATGCGCTTGTTCGCGAGCGCAAGACCTATTTCTATCACAGGTATGTTCGCAGCGTATTGTCCAACAGCATATTCCGCAAAATTGCCAATGATGAGGACAACGCCGTCTGCTCGGCCGTGCTGAACGGCAGGCGTAGCTACATCGAGGTGGCTGACTTCGCCGGTTCGCCACTGCTCTCGCTTTTCTTCACTCCTGTTCCGGGCAATCTTTTGGAGGCTTCGGCAGAGACTGTCCGCTCGTTTGCGGACTACCAGAAGACCGTGCTGAGCCGCGTGGGCGCCCTTCTTGTGGAAAATGGACATTCGGAACTTGATACCGACTTCGCCAAGGACTACTACAAGGCTGTCTGTCTTCTCGGAGACATGAACCTTGAGATAAAGCCCGCCACCTACCTGCGACTGCTCGACCAGTTGCTCGCACCGGTCTCCGTGCCTTTCAATGGCGAACCTCTTAAGGGACTTCAGGTGATGGGGCCGCTTGAGACTCGTGCTCTGGATTTTCGCAACCTCATTATCCTCAGTTGCAATGAGGGCACATTCCCGCGCAGGTCGTTCAGCTCGTCATTCATCCCGCCTGAGCTCCGCAAAGGATTCGGGCTTCCGACCTACGAGTATCAGGACTCTGTCTGGGCCTATTATTTCTACCGCATGATTCAGCGCACGGAGAATGTCTGGATGCTCTTCGATTCCCGCACCGAGGACATTAAGTCCGGTGAAGAGAGCCGCTACATAAAACAGTTGGCCTACCTTTTCGACGCTAAGATTCGCCGCTATGTGACCTCTCCTGTTCGGGAGGATGAATACACGGAGCCGGAAATTGTCAAGACACAGGCCGACCTTGACAGACTGCGCGACTTCAAGTTTTCCGCAACCGCGCTTCAGAACTATCTTGCCTGCCCTGCGAAGTTCTACTATGACAAGGTTCTGGGACTCAGTGACCTAGCAGAATCTGTCGACAATCTGGACGGAGGCACGCTCGGGACGGTGTTCCATGCCGTCATGCAGTGGATTTACGCGAAGCCGGGCACGCAGAAGGAGCCTGTCGGAAGAGTGGATGAGGCTTTCATCCGAAAGCGGCTCTCCAGGGAATTTGCACCGGAACTTCACTCACGCATACGCCGGGAAATATGTGAGGCGATAAAGTCCGTTGAGGTGCGTGGTAAGGACATCGTGCTGTGCAGCGTCATCGAACAATATGTGCGCAGGACACTTGAATATGATCTTGAAATCATGAAGTCGCGCGGACTCGACCATTTTACGGTGCTCGCCCTTGAGAAGAACCTGCCGTTTGAGTTCGAAGGAGCGGCGTTAGACGGCGGCGTGTCCGGGGATGCGGCTGTTCCGTCGCACAGAAAGTATGCCTTCAAGGGCTTCATAGACCGGCTCGACAGCTTTGACGATGGCACTGTCCGGGTGGTTGACTACAAGACAGGAAAGGTCTCCGACGATGAGGCAAAGGTCATGGGAGAGGAAGGGAACGACCAATCAAAGGCCTCTGCCATATTCGATTCCGTATTCGCCGAAGACAGCAGGGAACGTCCTAAGATTGCCCTCCAGTTCTTTATCTACAATCTTATGCTGGCGCTGAATCCGGAGGGTCGTGCGCTTGTCGGCGGACGGAAGGTGACGAATGAGGTCTATTCCGTTTCCGGACTTTTCAAGAACGAGCATTCGGAATACAGCCTGCTCCAAGGGGTCATTGATAAGGCCTCAGAGATGCTGAGAAGTTGTCTCGACGGCATCTTTGACATCGAAAAGAATCCGACATTCCGAAGAACCGGGGATACGGATGTATGTAATTATTGTGACTTTAGAATGATCTGTGGAAAATGATAACTATAGCAAAGGCGTCGGCTGGGTCCGGCAAGACATACACGTTGGCGAAGACGTACATTTCTTTGCTTCTCAAGTCGAGGGATCCTTATGCCTACCGGCATATCCTCGCGGTGACATTTACAAACAAGGCGACCGGGGAGATGAAGGCCCGCATTCTCCGGGAACTCGACATTCTCGCGCACGCCCCGACGGAATCGGACTACTACAAAGATTTCGTTCCGGCTCTGTGTGCCGATACGGCACAGCTCCAGAAGCGTTGTAGCAGTCTTCTGAACGGCATCCTGCACGACTATAGCGCATTCTCAGTTTTCACCATTGACCGTTTCTTCCAACAGGTTCTGCGTTCTTTCGCCCGTGAACTCGGCCAGTTCGACTCCTACCAGCTCGAACTCGACAAACCCTCCGTTGTGAGCGAATCCGTGGACCGGATGCTTGAAAATCTCTCCGACAAGGACAGCGCGATGATTGACTGGCTCAAGGAATCGGTGATGACCCAGATTTCCTCAAAGGGCTATTTTCAGTTGGAGTCTGCTCTCTACTCCGCAGCCAGCGATCTTCAGAGTCCTGAGTTCAAGTCATATATGTCCGAAAAAGGCATATCCGACCCGTCGAAAGTCTACTCCAAGGAAAATATGCGTTCGCTGCGTAAGGTATGCAATGAGCTGATAGATAGATTTTCGCGCGATGTGAAAGCCGGTGCGGAGGTTCTGTTGGCGAAATTTGATGCAGCCGGAGTCCATCCCTCCGAGACTACGAGAAAATTCGCCTGTGCCTTGAACGTCTATGCGTCGGTGACGGCGCGGGATTCCATTAAACCTCCAAAACCAGGGTTCTGCGACAAAATCACTAATCGCGAGGCGATGTTCGCAAAGGCTAATGCCTCCAAGGCTGCCCTGCTGCCCTCTGACTTCGAAAGCGCGGCACGGAACTTCATCGGGCTCTTTTTTGACTTTGCATCGTCCGCGACCTGCGACGAGGCTTCTTCCGCTGCAGAGTGCGGCGGTGCGTCTCCATATTACCGGGCCTACAGTACAGCGCTCCAGATTAGGGACATGATTTACGGATTCGGCATATCCCGCGAACTTTCGGAGGCTTTCAACGGTCTTCTCAAGGACCGCAACATCCTGTGTCTTGAGGATTCAAATGGTCTTCTCAACCGCATCATCGACGGCTCTGACGTGCCTTTTGTCTATGAGAAGACAGGCGTTCGCTATGAGCATTTTCTTCTCGACGAGTTTCAGGACACCTCCGTGGTTCAGTGGGATAATTTTCGCCCGCTGCTGCACGAGAGCGATTCCAACGGCAATGACAATCTCATCGTGGGCGACGTCAAGCAGAGCATCTACCGCTGGCGGCAGTCGGACTGGAGTCTTCTCAACTCGGAGGTCGCAAAGGACTTCCCGGACAGTCGCGAACTTCTTGGAAAGGACGGAAAACCAGCTCTTTCAACCAATTACAGAACGGAAGAGAATATTGTGGAGTTTAACGACCTCTTCTTTGAATTTCTGCGTGACCGCCTCGCCGGGGACTTTAAGGCCACTGCTGGGGAAGATGTCGGGAAAACCATTTCCGGTATCTATGCCGATGTCCGTCAGGCGGCAGCCCACAAGGGGAAGCTTGGTGAAGTTCGCCTTTGTTTCGCGGCTTCCAAAGGCGGCAGGTCTGGAGATGCAGGAGATGGCAATGGTGCGGAGAGAATGGACAAGGTGTTGGAGAGGACCGTGCGGCAGGTCATTGAACTTCATGATGATAAGGGGGTGGAATATGGGGACATCGCTGTCATCGTCCGCAATAACGCCCCTGGAGAACGGATTGCCAATGCGCTGATGGATAGGGGAGTACCGGTGATTTCGGATGATTCTCTTACAGTGAACAACTCTATTGTCGTCCGCCGTCTCGTCTCAGTGCTCTCTTCTGTGGAGAACCCGGAGAATAAGGCTTCTGGCTATCTCGCCGCATCTCTCGGCTTCCATGCTGTCGGGCAGTCGTCCCTCATCGACCTTGCAGAGGACATAATCCGCAGCATGCGGGAAAATGATGCCCACCTTGTGGAATCCCATGCTCTCTACATCCAGGCTTTTATGGACTGGATGCAGTCCTGGGTGTCACGAAACGGCAACCAGCTCAAGGAGTTCCTCCGCGCATGGGACGAGAAAAATGCCGCCTCTCCGGTCAAGATAGCTTCCCCCGCATCCACGGACGCCGTTCGCATAATCACGATACATAAGTCCAAAGGATTGGAGTTTCCCTACATCATAATTCCATATTTCGAGGACATAAAGTTCTTCCGTTCTGGAAATGTATGGGCCGAACCGTCTGTTCCTTCCTCTTCCGAGAATAAGGCGGTCATGGATTTCGACAATGCCATAAAGGAAGGCATCTTCAAGCCGATGATTTCTTCCGCCAGCGCCCAGACCTATTTCGCCCCTGTCTATAACCGCGAAAGGCTATATCAGTGCATTGATGCACTGAATCTTATGTATGTTGCGATGACCCGTCCGTCCCGAGGCCTGCACATCATCTGCGGAGGCACTTCATCCGCTTTCAACAAGGAAGGCATCATAAATACAGCTTCCGATGCCCTTATGGCCTTTGCACTTGAACACTCCGGCAATATCTCCGGACTTGATGGCTCGGCGGACTCCATCGGTGAAACTGCCAGTGCTGCAGGAGCATCCGGGACTATCAATTTCTCTGTCGCTGAGTCTGACTGGGGCGTCGACTATATCGCCGGAAAGTTCTGCGGCGATTCCGACCTCGAGTTCCGCAATGCAGGCAAAAAGGCCAAGTCCTACCGTAAGGACTTCTCTCAGAGCGTCCTCCAGAGCGGCTATCCTTCCTTTACCACAGAATCCTCTCGTCTTCGCATAGACCACGACGCTGCCGACTTTTTCTCATCCGACGGCACCGTAGGCCCCGATGCATCCCGCCGCCTCCGTGGTATAGTCCTTCATAACATCCTCTCCTCCGTGGTTGTCCCTGAAGACCTCAAACCCGCCATCAGCAAAGCCGTCGACTCCGGCGAACTGACTGCCCTTCAGGCAGATGAGGCCTTCAGTCTTCTCTCCCGTCGCATCCTCGCCGCCCAGTCCCGCGGCTGGTTCAGCGAGTCGCCGGATGAAGTCCTCAACGAGCGTCCTCTCGCAACGGCAGAGGGTGAGTCTCTGCGCCCGGACCGCGTCAGCATCAGAAACGGCGAAGTCCTCATCATCGACTACAAATTCGGCCGCCCTCACCCTTCCTATCTCGACCAGGTCCGCTCCTACATGGAAACTTACCGCTCCCTCGGCTACGCCACCGTCCGCGGCTACCTCTGGTTCGTTCCCGACGACAAAGTCATAGAGGTTTTGGAATAGGCTTGCGGCGTGTCGGAAAGAGGGCGGGAGCGAAAAATAATTTTGCAGAAAAGGGAAACAGGGACTATCTTTGCAGGTTGGCACGCTGTGAAAAAGAAGGTCTCTTTGATGGCGTGTGGTTCTTGGTAAAAAATGTATTTATTTCGATATATGGAAAACAACGAAGAAAAGAGAACTTTGGTTTATAACACTGAAAAAGAGAGACTTGTGAAGCCGGAATATGGCCGTTCCATTTTGGAGATGGTTAAGAGCCTCAAGAAAATTGAGGACAAGGAAAAACGCTCCGAGCAGGCTAAGGCTGTCATCAAGGCGATGGAACTCATCAATTATGATGTTCACAAACAGGAAAACTTCGACCATAAACTTTGGGACGACCTGTTCATCATTGCCGGCTACGAACTCGACATCGACGCACCCTATCCGGTTCCAACCCCAGAGCAGGCGCTTGCTCGTCCTGAAGTGCCTTCGGTGGAGAGAAAGCCTATACGTGCATCGCAGTACGGACGCAACATTGAAAGCATGATTGACCTTGTGGCCGGAATGGAAGACGGCGATGTGAAGACGGCAGTAATTCGCTCACTCGCCATCTACATGAGGACCCAGTACCTCATCTGGAACAAAGACAGCGTGGCCGACGAGACCATATTCCAGGACATCGAGAAACTTTCCGACTACCGGATTCATGTCCCTGAGGGCATCCAGCTCGGACGTGTCGGCGCCGATTCGAACTATCTGCGTCCCGGGCAGGCTCCTAAGCGGCCTAACAACAACCAGCGAAAAAACAATAACACCAAGAAGAAATATCGGTAATGGCATTGTCTGAAAAACAGAAGGAAAACACGAAAAGGAAATTTCGGCTCGGGCGTATTGTCTCATATTTCAGAAATATGGACCCGCAGACAAGAACTCTGATTGCGCGCGTCGTCGGTCTAGTCGTCGGCGTGTTTGCGCTTTTCACGATTTTTAGTTGCGTTTCCTATCTTTTTACATGGAAGAGCGACTACAGCATCGTGTCGTGGGGCGACATCTCCAATCCCGACAAAATGCCGGCTAACTCCGGCTCACGACTCGGCCTTAGATGGTCGCGTTTTTTGGTCGGAGGATGTTTCGGCCTTTCAGCCTTCTGCATCGCGGGACTGCTTTCTGTCCTTGCAGTGAAGATTTTTATGCAGAGGCTTGACTCGAAGTTCCTTCGCCCGTCGGTGCTGATGATTACGGCGGCACCGCTGTTTTCGTTTGTTCTTTCATATTTTTCCGGACTTGTCAGTTCAGACACATTCTTCGGTGGCGGACTCGGTGGCTTTGCCGGGGCTGAATTTGTCAGACTTTGTCAGAACCTTTCCGGGAAAATCGGGACTGGGCTGTTCCTTGCTGTCCTCGTGGTGATTTGGCTGCTGTTCGCAAGCGGAAAGTTCGCGCAGTGGTTCGCGCAGATTGGGACCGGGAGGAAAAAACATAAAGACTCGGACGAGGAGACAGCTGCAGTAGAGGCCGCAGAGGATGTTGAACTGCCGGATGATGGCACACCGCTGCACGAAGGCGCTACCGAAGGCGAGCAAGGCAATGATGACAGTGTGTGTGAGGAAGTCGGTCGTTCTGGGAACGACGTTTTGCCATCAGACCCGACAGAACAGAAACATACTGCGGAGCGTCCGGATTCTGGAGACGGAGCTTCTGAAGGAACGCCTGCTTCTGGCGCAGAGATAGCGGACGGTGGCGGAGACACGGCCGAGGCGGGACGCAAGTTTTCAACCGATGTCGTGGAGGAACTTCCTCGAATAGACAATAGAATGGAGTTGGAAAACTATCGCTTTCCGTCTCTTGACCTGCTCGAAGATTATGCCGACAAGCAGAACATCGTCACGCTCGAAGAACAGCAGGATTTCATAAATCGTATACGTCAGACGCTTCTGAACTTCAGAATCAAGGTCGAAAACATCACGGCCAAGGCCGGACCTACGGTGACTCTCTACAAGGTCTATCCGGCTCCGGGCGTCAAACTCGCCTCAATCAAGACCGTGGAGAGCGATATCGGAATCTCGCTCGGAGCAAAGGGAGTCCGCGTCGTGAAGCTTGACGATGCCGTCGGAATCGAGGTTGCCAACCGCAAGTCGTCCGTGGTGCCTCTCAAGGCCATGCTCAACGACAACTCCTTCCGCGACACTAAGGCCGAACTGCCTGTTGCCATAGGCTGCACAATAACGAGGAACGTCAAGGTGTTTGACCTCACGCAGGCTCCACACCTTCTCGTTGCAGGTGCCACACAGCAGGGTAAGTCCGTGGGTCTTAATGTGATAGTGTCTTCCTTGCTCTATGCCAAGCATCCTTCCGAGCTCAAGTTTGTGTTTGTCGACCCGAAAATGGTCGAGTTCACTGCCTATAAGCGCCTTCTCAAACACTATCTTGCTGTTCTTCCGACGGCCGGCTCTGAGGAAGAGGAGGCTGAGAATGCAATCATCAAGA